>Ga0070741_10002136_pt1 | contig 55009 bp, 46 predicted proteins | sample Coa_R1_4_FD_66440 | JGI IMG/M metagenome (GOLD analysis project Ga0070741, IMG submission 66440) | Surface soil microbial communities from Centralia Pennsylvania, which are recovering from an underground coalmine fire - Coalmine... | ecosystem: Environmental > Terrestrial > Soil > Unclassified ... | reverse complement strand
CAACAGCGGCTTATTGTTGCGAATGCTCCTGCTGAGCCGGGAGACAAGGAATCGAGCTTGCAGACTGTGAAGGCTGAACAGCGTGCGCCGGTGATCGATGAGAAACTGGTTTCCGGGCCGCCGAAGCCGAATCAGCAGAAGCCTTGATCCTCATCTTCCTGGACCGTCTCTTGTGCGCTTGGGCCATCGCCACAGGTTTTACGGAATCGGCTTTCTTTACAGAACTAACGTTGTGCGCATGTGCCACATGATTCACCAGACTGGCATTCTTTAAGGTGCTGACACGGTGAACCGGTTTCACTGCCGGCTTGGGGCTTCGGCTAATCTTAGCCATAGTAGTGCTAACGGCCTTGCGCTGCGGATTCTTCTTTTTTAAGCCAGCAGAAGCTACCAGCTTACGATGCTGGTTTGTTTTAGTCGTTGCAGCAACGTGTACCTTACGAACCCTAGGTTTTCGAACCTTTGCACGCCTGGGATTCACGACCTGAGGAGTTGGCGGGCATAGAGGTTCCACTTTGTTTCTTACCACAGGCTGCACAGCGCGAGGTTCCACTTTGCTCGTCGCAACCGGCTGCGCCGCGCTGGCGATTGGCTTCACTTCTTTATCTGGCGTTACCGGCACGTTCGCGCTTGCAGCTGGATTCGCTTCAGCTCCTGCGATTGGCTGCTCGTCGCTTTCAGGTGTCTGTAGCGTCCCATTTTCCAATTCGGGCATCAGGTGCGCATTATTAAGCGCAAGAGCCGCACTATCGTTAAGAAGTCCCTCAGGCTTCACTGAAGCTTCTTTGGCTCCAACATTCAAGTCAAGATCGCGAACGTTGATGGGCGCGGAGGTGAGAATTACAGTCCGCGTGATTTCTTTTCCTTCGTACTCGGTGGAAACCGTGTAAGTCCCTGCCGGGAGATTACGGAAGATATAACCACCAGTGGGGCCGGTCTTTACCTCAAGCGAACGTTCCTTCAAGCGCACAACAGCGCCTGCAAGCGGAACTGTTTGCAGGGTGCTCTTGTCATACACCAGCACGCGCCCTGCAATGGAGCGCAACGCCCGCACCGTGAACTGCGTGCTGGCCGGCTTGCCCGGCTCAACGGTGACCTTCTGGAGGGAAAGGTCCTGCAATGAATATCCCGGCGGATAGGAGTCTGGCAGCGTGGCCACGGAATAATCGGCGGGCGGAAGACCGGTAAAAGCAAATTTGCCTGTGCTTCCGGTGGTTATGCGCCGGATGACCTTTTCATTCTTCAACTCAACGGTGATGCCCCCGATGCCGGCGCCGGAATCGTCAAGCACAAAACCAAAGACCTGGCCTTTGGCGAAGTTGACGCCAAAATCGACACTGGCGTTCATGTCAGTTGTGGCCGGAGAATCGGTTGTATAGAAGAAAGGCTCATCGCTCTGGAGATGCGCCTCAACGCGATGCACGCCAAAAGGCACGTGATGGAAAGAGTAATAACCGCTGGAATCGCTGCGGGTCACGCGTTCATCGTCAAGCCGCACTTCCACGCCCGCCATTGGCGGCGCCTGCGGATTATAGATGCCGGTGGAGTTGTCGTCGCGAAAAACGTGGCCTTCAATCAGGCCGTGGCGTCCGGGCATAAGCAGAGACGGCACAGAATAAAACTTGCGCTGCAAAGAGAGGCTGAAAATCGGATGCGTGTCTGTGACGCCGAGGTTTGTAGTACGCACCAGCGCTGCGGACCCTACGATGTTGGTGTTGGCCCCAAGCCGCTGGCCATAGCTTACGGTGGCCGTGGTGAGAATAAAGTTGTTGCCCTGAAGCAGCTCAGTATTGCTATGAAAGAAGTTTACATCCACCTTGCGGCGGCCCTGGCTGCGCGAGATCCAACTCATGGTGGCGCTGCTGTCATTGCGCGCAGGCGCAAGATTCACGGCGAAAGCATTGGTAAAGCCAAGAAGCTGAAGCAGAGCGGTGTTGCGCAGCAGGTCAGCCAGTTGCTCCGGGCTGCCGGCTACGATTCCTGCGCGGTCAAGCGCATCCTGCAGACCGGGTATCTGGGAAAAGATAGCGGCCAGCGTGGGCACCTGAACATCATGCCGGAAGAAGCCGCTCAACTGGAAGCTGCCCATAGAGCCGCGAGCGTTTATGGCGTAATCATTGCCGCCGCCACCGCCTGCAATGTTCACGGTGCGCTGGTACTGGAAGCCGGTGCCAAAATGGCGCGTGGAGTAATCGATTCCCAGAGGTAAATTGATGGTGGAGATGCGCGCGCCAAGAGGAATTTGCGATTGGAAAGTTGCAAAAGCGCCGCCGCCGCTCAAGGTGAAATTCCGATTCAGGCGATAGTTGAGCAATCCGCTGGTGGTGAACGTGCTTTGGCTCAGCGTGGGCAGCTTGAAATCTGACTGGTTCAGGTCAACGCTGGCGTAGAACTTGTCATTGAGCTTGCGGCTGGCGCTGAGGTCGGCAAAGGTCCCGTGCTGGTTGTTGACGGCGAGAGAAGCAAAATCGCGCGACTGGATACGGAAGTCGCCGATGATGTGGTTGCGCTGATCGTCATAATTGCCGCGCGCAGCAAAACCCACTCCGTGGCTTGCGCCTATTTCCGCCAGAAAATTTCCTTTGTCGGTCAGCTTGAGCCGATAAACAAGCGAGCCTACCGCGCCATTGGTGGCAAGAGCGCGCTGGCTGGAAGGGTTCTTGAAATAATAGGCATTGGCTTCAAGAGAGTTGGCGCTGTCAAGACGAAAGAGCCGGGAAACGCCAGCTGTGTATTCGCGATCAGTGGAAAGAAACAAGCCCTGGAACGTGGCCACCGAGGTAAAGCCGCCGTGGAACTCCCACGGTCCCTGGCGGAGATGAAAACCGCGAACGAGATAATTATCGAGCGTGAGCGGTGAATTGCTGACGCTCTTATCGAGAAAAGTTATGTCGGTATTTGGGCGGCCAATCTCATAGGCCAAAAACGGGAAGCCCACCGATGAGGTGGAGGAATTGGAAGAAAACAGGTTCGCATTCACCACCTGCATGCGCGTGAATGACTCGCCCTGCGTGCGCTTGAGCTCAAGCGAATTGGTGATCTGGTTGGGATCAGAGTTGTAACGAAACTCATAAGTGCCGACCTCTGCCGCGTTGCGGTTCTCAGGCGGCTCAAAACCCGGAGGCAATACTGGCGGCGGCACAGGGACAGTGACAGCAAGAGTTTGAACTCCTGCGGCGGTTACTACCACAATGCTGGCGGAGCCGGGGCCTTTGCCGACGATCTCTACCAAACCGTTGGTGGCAGAAGCTTCAACGATTTTGGAATCAAGCGAGTAGGCGGCAGTAGCGCCCGCAACAGGCAGTTCTACGGTCTTCTGGTATCCAACTGAGATCGGAGCATTTGCTCCAGCACTAGCAGAGGTGGCGCGCGCTGAAGATGCCGGAGCTTGTCCCTGGACCGCAAATGCAGTAGCGGCCCACAGGAAAAGAAGACTCCAGCAAAGTTTCATTTTTGCGGCACTTCAAAGGCGCCTTCACTGGTGAGCGTCTTGCCTTCAAATTGGTATGAGCACAGGACGCGATATTTGCCCGGAGCAAGGTCAGATGGATACTCGGCGGAAAATTCCAGGCGTTCGCCGGGAAGCAGACGCTGAGCGGCAAACGTGGCCTTCCCCACCAGAGATCCACCAGCATTGAGCACGGCCGCTGTGCCTTCAGGGAGCGCGGGCTCTGCGCCGGTGTTGGCAATCCACTGGGCAATGGTCATGTTGGCTGTGTCACTTGCAGGATTCACGCGCACAGCTTCCGGTTGCAGCTTGATGTTGTCTGTAAGGTTGAAGGTAAGCAGAGTGCCCAGAGAAGCCGTCATGCCAACAGAGCTGGTAGAGGTGGGCAGCTTGTCTGTACCGCGGAACATAGCGACCACGGCGCGAATATCAGTTTGCACAGGCAGCGTCAACCGGACATCTACCGAAGCAGAAGAAAATGATTTGACTACTACCGTCTTTTGAGAAAAAACAGCGGTCGCGGCGATGCTGTTCGGCGTTTCACCGGCAGGAACGTAGATGCGCTTTCCGTCCTTGATGATCACGTCTTCAGCAATCAGATCAAAGGCAAAATCGCGGCCAGTCTGGTTGGTGAGAGTGAGTGTCTGCGTGAGTCCCTGGCCAAAATTGCCTTTAGCCATGATGACAGCAGGACTTAAAGAAATAGATGGCTTGGTGGCTTCAGGAGCAGGGGCGACGGACGCCGGCGCAGGATTCTGGGCGGCAGCAGAAGGCACGGCCTGAGCCTGGATGAATCCCGAAAAACAAAGCGCGCTCAAGCCAAAGAAAAGTTGCACACGCAAAAATGCCTGTACCGCTTTAATTGGGGATAACTTGAAAAATAATCGCATTGTTCAACTGAGCATTCTTCTCCGTCAATGAAGTTGGAACATCAATCTCGAGACGGTGTATGAATGTTGGCCCAACCCGCACCTGGTTTTGTACCAGCTGAGGCAGGGTTTCCATGGTGATTCCGTCTAACCGGAAGGTGTAGGCGGAATCGGGTGCGGCCAGGGCAGCAAGGACAGTGGCGGTGGTGGCGTGCTGCGAACCATCCTGAATGCTCAGGCCGAATTTGGTTGAAACAACAAAACGCCCAGCAAACCTCTGCACCTGGACGTTGGCGGTTTGTGCTCCGGCGGCCTGGGAAACCGTTCCCAGATTCATGCCGCGCTGGCCGGAAGGCCCGCCTGCTAAGGCGATTCCATCCGGCGCGCTTACAAAACTCACTGAAATGGAACCTTCAGTGTCAGATCGCATGGAAACAGCGGTGGAGGCGCGCTTGCTCGTGCCTTTGCCTTGTGCCCATCCGTTAACGGAGAGGGAGGAAGCAAGAAGCAAAAACGGCAGGACAAAACGCATCAGCCCGATATAACACCTCCACCTGGATCTCGTTCTTACAACTATTCCCATGTATCCAAGCTCAGCCAATTCAGTAAATCCCTTAGTTGGCGGTAGCAGTGTAGTTAATGGTATTGCTGATCAAGGTTCCGCTGGCCGTGGTGAAAGGAACCGTAATCGCTACCGGGAAGTTGCTGTTTGCACCATAAGCGCCGGTGGCAGTGATCTGAGCAGCAGCAGCGCTGGTTACGGCAACGCCGCCCACGGCCCAGCTATTCACCGCATCAGCAGTACCGAGCTGGGCGGTCAACTTGTAATTGGCGCTGGCGGAGTTGGTCTCGCTCACCAGAACGTCAACCGCGGAGCTAACGGTAAAGCTGTTGGCAGCCGTGGTGCGAACCACGCCAGCGGCAACTGCGCCGAACGCGGAAACGTTACCGAACGCCAGAGTGGCAGCGTTGGTGCCTGCGCCGGATGAAAGGGCAACGCCAGCAGCGTCAGAGTTGAAAACAAGCTGGATGGAGCCGTTCACTGTGGCGGTCACGGTAAGTGTGCCGGATGCGGTTTGTGCGACGGCGCCAGACGAAATCATCATCAGAGCCGCGAAGATGGTAATGATCATTACTTTTTTCATTGTGGTGTTCCTCTCCTCTAGTTCTTGCAGAATTTATTACTGCAAAAATTTGTCCTTCTAAACTCAGTTGGCCGTAGCCGTAAAATTAATCGTGGTTGTTATTGGCGTATTCACTACCGGGCCGCCAGCTCCCTGCGCCGCAGTGGATACAACCAGATCAAGGTTATGCGCTACATCAATGTTGTAAGCACCGTTGGCCTGGATCGTCTGTGCCGCCGTGGTCAAAGTCACGGCATCAATCTTGTAGCTCAAGCCTGTAGGCGCAGCAGCAGCCAGGTTCGCGCTCAATGTGTACGTGGGGCTGGCTAATCCGCCCTGAAAAACCTGCACATCAAAAATCGTTCGGATGGTATAGTTCGCCGCCGTAATGCTTGGCCGTGTTACCCCAGCAGAAAGCGGACCAAATCCCGAGATCGTGCCAAAGCCTGCGGTAGCGGCCGAAGTTCCGGCAGCGCCCAGGGTCACGCCCGCTGGATCGCTATCAAACTGCAGCGCGATTCCGTTCTTGTTGACCAGGGTGGCGTTGATGACGCCGGTCGCCGTGGTCTGTGCCAGGCTCATGGCCGAGCCAGCCGCTAGTATCAGCGCCAGCATTGCCAGGTTCCGCATCGATTTGTATTTGCTCAACATCATTGCACCTAATTTGCCGTGGCCAGGAAATTGATTGTTTCCTGTAACACCTGTGCGGCCACGTTGTTCTTTACCTGTACCTGCAGGGTCTTGGTAATGCGCAAGGCATAACCGTCTGCTGCGTCCAACGCAGTAAAAGCAGTGTTGCTCAGAGTCACGTTATTAATCAGCCAAACCACATTGGCGGGAGGCGCGGTGGATATCTGCGCCGCCAGCCGGTAATTCGGGCTGTTGGAATTTGCTTTGCTCACCACCACGTCAAAGGCGCTGCTCACTTGATAAAAAGCGGCGCCGATATGCTGATAATTCACGCAAGCGGAGCTGTGAGAGTTTCCGGGAAAAGCCGCGGTGCCAAAACTCAGTCCGACGTTGTTTGTGCCGGCGTTGGTCAGCGGGCAGAAACCCGTAGTCCCGACTGCGGGATTGTCGTTGAATACCAGCCCGATTGAACCCTGAACACGTCCTGTAACAGTAAGTTTGCCGGTCACAGGGGCCTGTGCCCTGGCTTTGGATGCCATGAGGAAAAGAACTGCCAGCGCCAGCGCTACTGACTTTGCCCGCCCGATGCTGTAGTTCGTATTCACCATTTCCAAATTCCAGTTCCCAAAAAGCGTTCGCCCCCGGTTAGTTGGCCGTGGCCAAAAAAGTAATCGTCTCCAATAAAGTCTGTGCCGGCACGCTGTTCCTCACCTGCACCTGCAGGGTTTTGGTAACAATCGCGCCGTAATTGTCGGCTGCATCCAGGTTGGTAAACGCAGTGCTATTCAAAGTGACGTTATTCACCAGCCAAGCCACGTTGGCCGGCGGCGGCGTGGAAATCTCCGCCTGCAGGCGATAATTCGGGCTGCTGGAGTTGGTCTTGTTCACCACAACGTCAAAAGCGCTGCTGATTTCGTATGAACCACCGCTTATGTGCTGATAGTTCACGCAGGTAGAGCTGTGAAAATTCCCAGCATGGGAAGCTATTCCCAAATCCAGGCCAACATTATTTGTGCCTGCGTTGGTCAGCGGGCAGAAGCCCGGATTGCCAACATTGGCGTTGTCCTTGAAAACAAGACTGATGGATGACTGAACACTCATGGTGATGGTGAGCTGGCCGGAGCTGGTCTGCGCTTGCACAGCGCGGCCGCAAAACAACATAAGGACGCCCATCATGAGCAATCCTTCCAATCCGCCGATGTTGAATGTTCCACGCATCACTAAAATTTGCTTTTCACCTTGGGCAGCGCTTGCAGCGCGTCTGTTTACTTGTGGCCCCTTCGTACATTGGCCTTTCGTGATGACAAAAGTCTAAGTGGGGCCGGAAAAACAGAAAACGGTACTTCAGTCACTATGGGGGGACTTGCAAGTGACTTTGGTTTGAGGGCTTTACACGAGTGAAACCATGATTGTTCAGGCCCGGCTTTGTGTCTATAAGGTGTTTCGTGGAAATGAACCGGAATAGTAATCCGGGATTACGGGAGCGCTTATCGCCGCTAAAGAAATGATCCCAAAGGCAGAGGTTTTGCGCTGTGATTTGGCCCACTTACGAGCAGAAGCCGATGAAGAAATCCAATTCTAAGGCGATCCCCTCATCGGCAGTTGTGCTGATTTACGATGGAGCGGGCAGCGCAGACTAATCCAATTAATGTCCTCGATAGTAGGGAATCAAGGGAGGATTGTCCTTGTCGTCCGGCAGCATAAGGCGTTCGTAAAAATCCAAGTCTAGCGTTGGAGATGCTAATTCGCTGTCGATAATAATGAGGTTCGTCTCTGACAATGGACCCTTAGCTAGCTTGTAAATGTAGGCGTAAAGTGCCATAAAAATGTCTTTATTGACGTCTTTACCAATATTTTTCATGGGTGAATCGATAATTAGAAAAGTAGGAAGGGGAAGATTAAAGACTTCCGCCGTCCGGTGAACGGCTATTGCATAGCAGACGTTAAACAGCGTCTTCTTTCCTCCGCTTCCGGCGCCAAAGAAATTGTAAGCCAATTCTTCATTACCATCCGGAAGAATATGTACCATCCATGTGCGTCTGCTAATCTTTACCTTGTCGCGATCAGTAAGGCCGGGGAAGCCAACCGTTCTTAGCGCCTCGAAGAAATAATTCTCGAGTTGCTCAATCCGAGACTCTCGGTCAGAGAGTTTCGATTTTTCTAGGTTGATTTCTCGCCGCAGACGTGCCGCCTCTGACAAATGATGATCCGCCTCACGTTCATATCGGGCCAGAGTTGCTGGAATCCGAGCGTCTCGGTTCAGTGTGGTGAGCTTCTGCTCCAGTGTCGCGACTGTTCGCTCGAGGTTCCGTGATTGAGATAAAAAAGCCGAGTCGTAGTTCGTCAACTCCCGCGTAAGCTCCATGTCTTTTTGCATTTTTTCAAATCTAAGATCTTGAACGAGTCGCTGTTGCCTACGGCGCGCTTTTTCACGCTCCTTTAAAGACGCCTCGATGTCAATGAGCCGAGCGTCTAGATCACGCTGGCTTGAGGTCGAAGAAAAGTCCTGAGGTCTCTCTGATCCTGCCGCCTCGGATCCGCACAACGAGCATGTTTGTGGGTCTTTTGTTCGCTCACCAACCGACGCTCCGCACTGGGGGCACGTTTCGAAATGTACATTTTCAAGAACCGTCGAGGCAGTTTCCAGTCGGCTCAGCTTGAATTTCGTCGTTATTACTTCAGCTCGCAAAGCTTGCTCCTCGCCTATACGGACTTCTAGGTCTGCCAAGATCTGGTCCTCATTGGCAAGCCGGTCACCAAGTTGCCTGAGCTCTGACCTTAGATCGTCGGCAAAATGCGTATTCGCATTATGGCTGGAACGGAGTTCGATCAAGCGCTTTGAAGCGGCGGTTAGCTCAGCTTCCGTTTTCTGAATGGAAGCCTGGATATCCAGCTCAGATTCATATCCCATTTCCTCAAAAAACTTCCTGAGCTGCGCAGCGGCTTCAAGTTTGGTTCTGTGATTATCTACCTCGCGTGCAAGAGCTTGTTCTAAATCATTTAATCGTTCTGTGTAGTACCCAAGGACAAAGCGCATGACATCGCGGCTTTTTGGCAGCCGCGGGTCATCAGTTCCAAGATGATAAAAAGTGGAATCAAGCTCATCCTGATCCAAGTAGCAATACCACATTACATCCCGAAAGCTTAGCGGTATGAGAGGAGCATCTGGATCTGTCTTATTGCGCCGAACGCGCATTGGCCCCACACCCGCCAATTGAAAGATCAAGTCACTAAGACCATAGATCTTGTCACCCCAGATAGGAGTCTCGGAGTTATCGATTGGCGCCAAAATGCTGGCCCCTTTTTGCTCTTTATCGATCCAACTTACTTGTACTTGATTGGAACCAAAGGCTCGCTCAAACAGCACCTCAAATTCACCTATTTGGGCTGCTAGTTGAACGGAGACCAGTTCTTGCTTCATTGCTGGCGTTTGGGGAAGACTGCCCCCAAGACATGCGTCTATCAGTTTTGCGATGGAGGTCTTACCAGACGAAATTCGACCATGGAAGAAACTTACGTGGTGAGACAGCTCGATCACTTCACGTGATTTCCGAAATTGAAGAATAAGATTTCTAAACTTGATATTCATTGACTGATTTTGGTGCCGTACCGCAAATTGCCGATTTCGGGAAATGTTTGGTATATGAACTTAACGAGGTTCGTGGCGCTTAGATCAAAATGCGACTTAAGCAAACGGCTCCTTTCGGCTATATCTGTAAACTCGTCGGTTTCGGCCAGTTTGGTAGCCAGCTCACGACCCCTTTCTGTTATGCCTATATGAACAGTTCTCCCGTCAAGCGATATATGAGCCAAGCCTTTACCCACTAGAAGGTTGAGAAATCTGCGATAACGGAAATCCCAAGGTCCATATTTGTAACGCACCATGGCAGATTCGACGCTGTTTCTCTCAAACTCTTTAACGTCCGCTAAGCTCGAATTTGCGTGACGAGCTCGAAGGGCTCGCTCCAAGTACTCGGGATATCTAAGTAAAAAATCCAGCTTGGCGAGTTTAGTGATACCTTCTACCGAGTCGATGCGCTTTGGCCCAGCGAACGCACTGACAAGAATGAGCAGACGGCTCAAGTGAAAAAAGTCACTCTCATCAATCCCTGCTACGAGTGACAATAAAGACATTTATTCTGTGCTTTCCAGATCGAATTTTTTACTCCACCAGACTTTGCAGTTTTCAGTCGCAATACTCGCAATTCCCAAAAGCTGCTCATAGCGGGTTTTAAAAATGGATTCCGAATCATCCTTTGTTATTTCTCTTAGGCGTGATCGTAACTCAGTCAGCATCGGACTACCAAAGAGGTCAGTTTCGGAATAGACGGCGTCAAATGCCTCGGCGCATTGCGTGTTGACTATGACACTCAGTTGCTCAAACCGTTGATTCGCTGACTGGAGACCATATTTGTGCAGCCAGTTCTGCAGAATAAACTCTGCAGATCTATGATGGTCTTTCGCAGCATCGATGCTTTGGAATGAAATTCCACCGGCGGCCATTTTTTTCTCAAGTACGTGCTGTCCAGTCGGCAAGTTTGAAACATCAACGCTAGTTGCAGTCTGAAGTTGTGCTGCTTGCTGCAATGCAGTTTCGATTGCAGCGCGCACAAGCGCCGCAGTGATTCGTTTTTTTTCAATCGTGACTTTGGTTAGAGCATCCGCGGGATCAGTGGCAAAGATTATGTGCGTGCGAAGCGGGAGATGGCATGTAAGCGCCGAGGCCTCCAATATGACATTGATGAGATTTTTGGCAGCCTCTACCAACTCCGGGAGATATCTAGCGCTGAAACCTGGGAGCTGGCCAATGTGGCTAGCAACATTAAGCACTATGTCCTCAAATTTTGGTACTGTTCCCTCCAGCCTGAGTTTGCAAATTACAGGGATGATGGCCTTGTTCGCACATCCGCAGTGACTTCGAATCGCGGCAAATACATCCTTAACGGTTCCGCTTGGTTTCAGATCTGGCTTTTCCTGGAATGAAGAAATGATATAGAACAAGTTCTTGTAGCTCTTCTGCACTTGCCAGAAATCACAATTCGCCACGAGAACGAAGTGTTCAAAATGTTTTGGAAATTGGATATCGAGTTCGACAAACCGTTGCAAAGCATTGATAACGGCTGCGTCGTCAGCCTTGAATGGGCCAAGATGTGGTTCGCGCGTCTTGACTTGGACACCAAGATATTTTCCGTTTGCTTTCCGAACGAGAAAGTCTTCGTGGTGCTCACAAAAGACGTCCAGTACATCGGACGAATCGAGAGTTTGTAACGAGAGAATAGCTCCGTATGCAGCTTGGTAGCGAAGGCGACGCTGCATGTCATCACCGGGATCAGAGTTGGAAAGTATTTCGGAAGGAGATCCTATGCCCATAAAAATGGGCAATAGTATAGAACAGTTCCTCCTAAGATGCTCAAAAAAAACGGAATAGCTAGTTCCCAAACCCGCGTCTTTGGCGTGTAGATACATTAAAATTCATTTATGAAACTTGCGTTTGAGCCGACGTCATGCGCGACAGATGGGCATTACTGACCGAACAGCCAGGAGCTAGCGACCAGCAGCTAAGAGCCAGCCCCCACTACCCTGCTCATCTCCAGCACCATGATCTCTTCCGGGCAGTCCGGCCAGTTGTGCTTCCAGCAGATGATCAGATCGCACTTCTTTGCTTCATGCCCGTGCTCTTTGAAATTTGCGCTGTACATTTCAAATTCAATGCCCACGTCCTGCCAGCGGCCCGGCTCAACCTCCATTTTGGCCTTGCAATCAGGAAACTTGGCCTGAGCAAACTCAATGACAAAGCCCAGCCGGTCCGCCCACATGGAGAAGAGCATGATCACGCCCATCTCATTCACCGGCTCATAGGCCATGCTAGTTCGCAGCATGGGCGGCCCCAGCAGAGGACGGTCTGGCAGCACACGGCGGTTGAAGATGACTCCGGTGCTCCAGAACTGGATGCCGGTCACCTCGGCCACGAATACGCCCAGCATTTTCGCGGTCACGCATTTCTTGCCCACGACCGCAATAGGTACCATCTGCCGCCTATGGCGAGGGTCCTGGTAAGCCGGCCAGATATCCTCTTCTTCCATGGCGTCAATCATGCTCTGGCGGACTATCTCCGTTACCTCCACCCAGTCTTGCTTGAGCCCACCAGACTCCGCGAAGTTGAGAAATGCCTCCGGAATCCTGGACCAGCGACGAAAAACGTTTCTGGGCGATATTGGTGCTATACCGCCCTTCTTCGCCATACTCCCTATAGGTGGGAATGTGTCCCAGTCTTCTTACAACTTCAGCCCAGTCCTGCAATATGTCTGCGGAATCCACTTTCCCCCATGCCTGCTTCAGCCCCGCCGCATGCGCCGCCCTGAAGAACTGTCCAAAGTGACGCCTGACGGCAGCAGCCTCAACGCCGCTTATGCGCACGAACTCCGCCTGGATGGGAACGCGCCCCAGCTTCCGCGCTACCGTTTGAATGGCCCGAATGATTTGCTGTTTGGTGATCTGCTTCTTACGGGCCGGCATTCGCGCGCCCCCTTGCCAATGGAGATTGGATAATGGATAAGAGAGTGTTAATTTAACACGAAAATTTAGCGAAAGCAATCCATCGCCCTGGGGGGGTAGCGGGCCTTCTAATTTGTTCGGTTCGGAGAAAGCGAGCGTTTCGGTAGAACTCCCTGTGGCGGCATGGGCAAACGAGAAACTCCCGGGATGTTTCGACTCCTTACCCCAACAAGCCAAAGTCGGGCTTGTCGGGGGCCCCCGTCATCCTGGCTCTCCCGCTACGCGGGATTCGTTCGAGCTTCGCTCAACATGACAAGATTGAAACATTTTTTCGCCAAACTGAGACACTATCCCTGGGACAAAACGCCTCATCCTCCGTCTAAATTGCATCGGCAGCGGCTCAGCCCGTATCTAAAAAGTCAGTTACCATAGATATAGATAAATTCATGATGACCAAGAAATCGAAAATAGGAGCAATTGCCCTCATTGGGTGTGCAATTTTTCTGGCTGGCTGTGCCGGAGGCGCCAAGGCTGCGCCCACAGGGCCGCAGGCCTTTCCGGTAAAGGTGGTAACGGCGAAGTCGCAGGTGGTGCCGTTCTCCACGGATTATCTGGCAACGTTAAAGTCCAGGAACGCCGCAACCTTGCAGCCCTTTGTGGAAGGCGACATTATGAAGATCTTTGTGACGTCTGGCCAACGGGTTGAAGCCGGCGCGCCGGTGCTGGAGATTGACCAGCGAAAGCAGGAAGCTACGGTCAACAACCAGGAAGCGTCACTCAGGTCAAAAGAGGCGGTATTGCAGCAGGCAACGGTGGACCTGAACCGCAAGAAACAGCTCTTTGCTGATGGAGTGCTTGCCCGGGCCGATCTAGACACGGCGCAGCATACCTATGACGCTGCCAAGGCGGACGCAGCTGCGGCGGAGGCATCCATACGCGAGCAGCAGGTGCAGTTGCACTACTACACCGTAAGGGCGCCCGCAGCGGGCATCATTGGCGATATTCCGGTGCACGTGGGCGATCACGTGACCCCGCAAACCATGTTGACGACACTGGATCCGGGCGGAACGCTGGAAGCCTACATCAACGTTCCGGCAGAAAAATCTGCGCAGCTCCGCATGGGCATGCCGGTGGACATTGTGGATGACAGCGGCAAGACGCTGGAGCGGACGAAGGTTTCATTTATCTCACCGCACGTGGATACCGATTCACAGACTCTGCTGGTGAAGACGCAGGTGCCCAATCCAAACCGGATCTTCCGCAATGCCCAGCAGGTCCACGCGCGCGTGGTTTGGTCAGAAAAGCAGGCCCCGGTGATTCCGCTGACCGCAGTAACAAGGCTGAGCGGAAAGATGTTTGCCTTTGTGGCGGAAGGCCAGGGCCAGCAAGCAGTGGCGAAGCAGCGCGTGATTCAGGTGGGCGATTTGATTGGCAACGATTATGTTGTGCTGGATGGCATTAAGGCCGGCGACAAGGTCATTGTGAGCAACGTGCAGATGCTGGCCGACGGAATGCCGGTGGCGCCGCAATCGTGAGAAACTTTGCCGCTGATTTCCGCTGATGAGCGCTGATCAAGTCTTTGGCGTTGGAGCATTTAGCGGCGAGGCCCGGTTCTCGCCGAGCCGCCTGCAACAGGCGCAGAACTAATTTGGGTTTATCCAGACGCTCCAGCGGGTTGGAGCAAGGCGACAAAAGTAAAACGTCATGGTCAATTTCTTTATTCGCAGGCCTGTATTTGCAACCGTATGCTCGCTGCTGATTGTTCTGGCAGGGGCAACGGCGATTCCTACACTGCCGGTGGCGCAGTATCCTAACCTGACGCCGCCAACGGTGAGCGTGAGCGCGTTTTACACTGGCGCGAACTCCCAGGCGGTGGAGACCAGCGTGACCACGCTGCTGGAACAGGCCATTAACGGCGCTGAAGGCATGCGCTATATGAGTTCCACCAGCGGCAATGACGGCACCAGCTCTATCAGCGTGACGTTTGATCTTGATCGCAACCTTGATGTGGCGGCGGTGGACGTACAGAATCGCGCCTCAACCGCGCTGGGACGCCTGCCTGCTGAAGTGCAGACCACGGGCGTCAGCATCACCAAAAACACCGGCTCATTTGTGGTGGCTTACGGCTTCTACGCTGACAATCATCAGTACGACAATCTTTTTATCAGCAACTATCTGGATCTGTACGTGCGCGACGCGATCAAGCGCGTGAAGGGTGTTGGCAACGTAGTTATTTTTGGTGAACGCAAATACGCGATGCGCCTGTGGCTTGATCCGGTGCGGCTGGCAGCACGCAACCTTACCGCCGTTGACGTAACCAATGCGTTGCGCGAGCAGAACGTGCAGGTAGCTGCAGGAGAAGTAGGGCAGCCGCCCGCTCCGGCTGACCAGGGCTATCAGATTAGCGTTCGCGCTGTAGGGCGGCTGACGACGCCTGAAGAGTTTGATCACATCATCATCAAGCGGGCTACAGACGGCTCACTGGTGGAGTTGCGCGACGTTGGACGCGCAGAGCTGGGCGCGGAAAGCTACGGCGGCCAGTTACGGTATAACGGGGTCGACGCCATGGGACTCGGCGTCATGCAGCTCTCTGACGCGAACGCTTTGCAAGTGCGCCGTGACGTACAGACGCAGATGGAAGAGCTGGCCAAGCACTTCCCTGCCGGATTGAAATACCAGGTGGCGTTTGACACCACGCGTGCGGTAGGCGAGTCGATTCGCGAAGTGCTAAAGACGCTGGCGGAAGCAATCTTGATCGTGATCTTGGTGATTTTCCTCTTCCTCCAGGGCTGGCGCAGCACGATTATTCCCGCCATCACCATTCCCGTTTCGCTGGTCGGGACTTTTATTTTTGCCAAGGTCTTTGGCTTCTCCATTAACACCCTGACTTTGTTCGGCATCACGCTGGCAACCGGATTGGTGGTGGACGATGCCATTGTGGTGATTGAGAACGTGGAGCGCCATATTGAAGAAGGAGTGCGCGATCCGCGCGAGGCCACGCGCATTGGCATGAAGGAAGTTACCGGCGCCGTGGTGGCAACTTCACTGGTGTTGATCGCGGTATTCGTTCCGGTCTCAATGTTTCCGGGCAGCACAGGTCGCTTGTATCAACAATTTGCGCTGACCATTGCTTTCTCTATCGCGCTCTCCGCATTTAACGCGCTCACTCTCTCACCGGCGCTGGCGGCGCTGCTGTTGCGCCATCGTGACCGGCCGCAGAACCGCTTTTTTGCCGGCATCAATTCGATCATTCGCAGAGGAACTGCAAGCTATCAGGCATTTCTGCATCGGCTCACCCACTGGAAGGCCGCGGTTACAGTGATCTTCCTGCTTGGTCTTACTGCAACTTATTTTGTCTATCAGCGTGTTCCCAGTTCGTTTGTGCCGCAGGAAGATCAGGGATATTTCTTTGTAGTCGTGCAAGCGCCTCCGGGAGCATCGTTGGAATACACCACCAAGGTAATGGATCGCGCGGCTGCCATTGTAAGCGCGAACAAAGACGTGGAAGGGGTCTTCTCCGTGCCCGGCTTCAGCTTTACTGGAAGCGCGTCAAACCAGGGCATTATTTTTGCCAGCCTGAAAGACATTAGTGAGCGCAAAGGCTCGGCGCACAGTGCAGAAGGCGTGCTGAACGCCATTCGCGGCCCCCTGATGACCATTAATGATGCAATGGTTATTCCCTTTGATCCGCCGGCCATCCAGGGCCTGGGGCAGTTCGGCGGCTTTGCTTATGAGCTGCAGCAGACCGGCAGCGGCACTCTGGACGATCTGGAAAACGTGGTGCACAAGATCATTGCCAAGGCCAATACGCGGCCGGAGTTGGTGCATCCGCTGTTTACCAGCTTCACCGCGCGCGATCCTCAGTTTGTGGTGCAGATTGACCGCGAACGGGCCAAGAGCCTGAACGTTCCTTTTTCACAGATCACCTCAGCGCTGCAAATCTACATGGGCTCACTGTACGTGAACGATTTTGATTTCAATAACCGCTCTTATCGCGTCATCGTGCAGGCAGACCAGCAGTACCGCTCACAGCCGCGTGATCTGCGGCAGTTTTACGTGCGCTCAGATGATGGCCACATGATCTCGCTGGATAATCTAGTCACGGTAAAAGAAAACACGACCGCCAGCGTGATTAACCATTACAACCTCTTCCGCAGCGTAGAAATCGATGGCAGCGCCGCGCCGGGCTACAGTTCCGGCCAGGCCATTAAGGCGATGGAAGAGATTTCCAAAGAGGTGTTGCCGCAGGGTTATTCGTATGAATGGACGGGAATCTCACTGGAAGAAATCCAGTCCGGCGCTCAAACCGTCATGCTATTTGGGCTCGGCCTGCTGGTGGTTTATCTCACGCTCTCAGCTCAGTATGAGAGTTTTGTTTTGCCATTCATCATTCTGCTGGCGGTACCCATGGCCGTGCTGGGTGCCTTGCTGGCGCAATCAGCACGCGGATTGCAAAACGATGTGTACTGCCAGATTGGATTGGTAATGTTGATTGGTCTGGCCAGCAAGAACGCAATTTTGATTGTGGAATTTGCCGAGCAATTGCAGCATCGCGGGCTGAGCCTCGTAGAGTCAGCGATTGAAGCAGCACGATTGCGCCTGCGCCCAATCCTGATGACCTCAATCGCATTCATTCTGGGCGTGCTGCCACTGGTCTTTGCCAGCGGCGCCGGCGCAGCGGGCAGACACTCTGTTGGCACTACTGTCTTTGGCGGAATGATTGTTTCCACCTTTCTTAACCTATTCATCATTCCCGTGCTTTACATCCTGGTGCGCGGAGTGCTGCCCATGAAATTTAAGCCGCAAACAACTGTTGAAGAGCCGGAGTTGGTGGAACGGAGCGCGTGAGCGTGACGGCCAAGCCGGACTCTCATTCTGACAAGACAAGGCCGCGGCTCCGCGCGGCAGGGTGGGGTTTGCTGGCGCTCAGCTTGTTGCTGGGAATCGTAGGCCCGCACCTCACTGCCAGCAATCTGCCTGCTGACATCGGCAATCGCATGGGCGATATAAATTTGGCCAGCCTGGGTTGGATCATTGTCGCCATGATTGTGGGAGCACTGGCGCTGATGTGTTTTATCGCGCAGTGGGTTCTGCGCCCGCAAGAAGATTCTCATCCGCCGGAAAACTCGCAATCCAAGTGAGCGGCTGAACAGCGATGAAGAAGATGGGCTGCAGCTAGAGCAGTTTTAGAGTTGCTGTATCACTAACACACATCGCGGTTACCATCTATCTTTCATCCACGACGCGCCATTCTGAGGGCGAGCCACGCGGACTATAACGTGTTTCAACACAACCTCCGCGAAGCCCGAAGAATCGGCTCCGCTGCACCATAAGGCTATCCAGGCCGCTTGCATGAACAGCGGCCCTCGGCCCTAAAGAGCAGCGGAGCGGAGCAGATCCTTCGCCTTCGCATGCAGAACATGGCACGAATGAGCGCATGGTGTGCTCGGCGAAGGATGGCAAATTATGAGGATAGAGATTGGTGGTTTGGGATACAACAATCCTAAAACCGTTTTAATTCCAATCGACAACTACTGAAGAGAGAACCGCGCTCAAGCCTGTCCGGTAGAGACCGAGAGCAGAGATTGTACTTTTCCGGCAAGCTGCCTGAGTGAATATGGCTTTTGCAGGAAGACCATGCCTTGCGTGGAAACGCCAGTCTGCAAAACCACATCATCAGCATAGCCGGAGACATAGAGGAGCTTTGTGTTGGGACGAATTTGTATGAGGCGGTCCGCAAATTCGCGCCCGCTCATCTTAGGCATGACCACATCGCTGATCACCAGGTCAATCTGGCCATTCTCGGCGGCCAGTTGCAGCGCTTCCGGGCCGCTGCCGGCGCAGGTAACTTTATATCCTAGTCCGCTTAGGAACTCTGCGTTTACGTTGCGCAACTCAACCTCGTCTTCCACCAGCAGGATGTTGCCCTGGCCTTTCTTGATGGCGCCGTAAGAGCCATCCTCTAGAGCAGACTCTGGAGCTGCCGTGACCGGCAGCAGGATACTGACTTGCGTGCCCTTACGCGGGCTGGACTGGATGCTGATTTCGCCCTGGCACTGCTGCACAATGCCATACACAGTAGCAAGCCCAAGGCCGGTGCCGCGTCCAACTTCTTTGGTGGTGTAGAACGGCTCGAATGCGTGCAGTTGGGTTTCTTCATCCATGCCTGCGCCGGTATCACGAATGCGAATGGCAACATACTGGCCAATGGTGACGCTTCCGCTGGGAGTCAGTACCGGCCGAAGAATGTCTTCTGTTGCAATGAACAACTGCCCGCCGCCCGGCATGGCATCACGCGCGTTGATTACGACATTAAAAATGATCTGCTCAAAGTGGGTCTTATCGATCACCACGGTTCCCGTGGCCCGAAGGTCGACCACCAACTCAATGTCCTCACCGATGAGTCGCGGCAAAATGGCTGTCAGGTCGGCCAGTGCCTGCGTGGTTTCGAGCGGAATAGGACGGACGATCTCTTTGCGGCTGAAAGTGAGCAACTGGCGCGTAAGCCCGCTGGCGCGCTGCGTGGTATCAATGATCTTGGCACAATAGCGGGCCAGGTTCTCATTGCCCTCTACTTTTGATTCCAGCAGTTCGGCATAGCCGCCAATCACGCCCAGAAGATTGTTGAAATCATGGGCCACGCCGCCGGCCAGCCGTCCCAGTGCTTCCATTTTTTGCGATTGCAAGAACTTGGCTTCCAGTTCTCGCTCTTCCGTCTGGTCAAGCTGCATGCCAAAGATGCATTCCTTATCGCCGATCCGTAATATCGTTGCGAAATACAGCCCAATGTGCTGGCCGCCAGCCGCATCTTTGAACTTGATTTCAAGGTTCTGCACTGAGCCTTCAGCACGGAGATGCTGGTAGAACTCATCGCGCTCCTGTTGCGACTCCCAGAAGCCAAGCTCCAATGAGCTTTTGCCAATGACTTTTTCCGCTGGTAATGCCAACATTCGCAAAAGATTGTCATTGGCATCAAGAAAAATGCCGTCAAGGGAAACGATGCCGCAGCCGACCGGGCTTTCCCGGAAAATGGTGGCGAAGCACTCTTCTGAGTGTTTGAGCGCGATCTCATTTTGCTTGCGCTCCGTTATATCAATGGCCGTGCCTTCAATCACGCGCTCACCGTGGGCGCACGGAATAATGATTGCGCGCTCCAGTATCCAGAAGAGCGTCCCGTCTTTGCGCCGCTGCGTGCATTCATAGTTCACAATCTGGCCTCGGCGGCCCAGATCGTCCAGAAACTGATCTCTTTCTGAAGGATGCGAGTAAAGAGAGTCCACCGGCCGTGACATGGCTTCTTCTTTGCTATCGAAGCCGTACATCCTGAGAAAAGCGCCGTTGCAGTTCAGCAGCTTGCCTTCAAAAGTGGAAACATAGACAGCGGCCAGATTGTCTTCAAATAAGACCTGATACTGGCGCGCAACGGTGTTGGCCACCTCAGTCTGGTTTTCAAACAAGGTGAAGATCATGCCGAAAGCCACAAAGAACTTGGGCAAGTCCCAGAAAAAGCTTGTCGGCCCAGGCCCAATGTGGCGGGGCGCAAGTAACGATGCTACCGGAAAAACACAGCCCCAAACGATGAACGAAGCCGAAGTAAACATCACCCCAGGAGTGAACCTGCGGAAGTGGCGGAAGTAAACTAGGCCAGTAACATAAAAAAAGCCGAACAGATAAAAGTTAAGTCCGTGTCCAGGGTGTCCCAGCAGGGCTTCACGCGCAGCCCAAAACCCGTAAGGGACGAGGAGAAGCACGGAATACAGATGCAGGCTCCGCCAGCCATAGAAATGCACTGCTTCAATAGCCCCATACGTGGAACTCAATATCAAGAGACTGGCAAAGAACCAGGCGGCGCCGACGTGGAGAAATAATGCAGTTGCATACAAGGTAGCTGCTCCGCTTATGAGCAGAGCAAAAGCAATGCGCCGGTAACGGTTCCCGAAAACTTCTGAAACGGAAAGCAAGAAGCAGGTCCCGGCAACAATCAAAGTAACTACTTTGATCCAGACGGTATAACGCATGAGATGAGGAATGAAATCGTCAAGGACAGGAGCAGCAAAGTGAATAAAGATGGCGATCCAGCCCAGCATCCACAGGCCGACTCGTTTTTGGCGGTCGCGTGTGTAAATCCAGGCAAACAGCGCAACCACAATGCTGGTTACACCGAAAACAACAACTTCCTCAAATCGCGGAGACATTCAATGCCTGCTTACCAATCCTGCTTCAGATAAGGGATGGCTGACACTCACAGAAAATCAAAAATGTTCGCTGACCCGGAGTGAAAGCGTATGAATTCGTCTACTCACAAACCTGCCCTGGTCTGAAGCGTCTTAAAGATGCAATCAAAATACCACTTTTCGCTTTGATTGACGTCTTTTTATTTCGCCAAAAATCGTATATACGATTTTCTCGATTTGAGGTATTCGCGCGTGAGTCACTTCTTTTTATCGGGTCTTTCGGCAGGATTCTCCTGAACTCTTTCCCGGAAAGTGCCTCCCATGGCTTTGGCCAGGAAGATAGCGGAATCACCATACTTGTCGCGCATACGGTCGGTGGCGGACAGAGCGCGCGCCCATTTTTGCCGGCGATCGCCTTCCAGCAAGTCCATCTGTGCGGGTTGTTCTGCTGTACTTTCAAAGTTTCCGGTATGCACTCCCAGGAGGCGAATGGGCCGCCCGCGCTGCCAATTCGCGTGAAAAAGTTCCATGATGGCGGCAAAGACTTCCGTGTCCGCCTGGGTGGGATTGGCTAGAGACTGCGCTCGCGTAATGGTGCTGAAATCTGAATAACGAAGCTTGAGCTGAATGGTGCGCGCGGAAAAGTTTTGTTCACGCAGCCGCCGGCAGGCTTTGGCACTGAGGTGGGCCAGCGTGGATTCCAGCTTGGCAAGCTCAGCGGTGTCCTGGTTGAAAGTATGCTCGTGGCTGATGGATTTAGCCTGCCAGTCTTCTCCTACTTCGCCTTCAAACCAGCCGCCTGCATCTTCGCCGCGAGCTTTGCCGGCCAGGCCAGTTCCCCACTTGCCAAAATTTTCTTCCAGCATTTTTTCATCAACTTTTAACAAATCGCCAATTTGCATAATGCCGATCTGGTTCAGTCGCGCCTTGGTAACTTTGCCGACGCCGGGAATCTTGCCTACGTCCAGCGGCGCAAGAAAACTTTGTTCCTGTCCGGGAAGAACGAAGAGAATTCCGTTGGGCTTGGCTTTGTCTGAGCTGATCTTTGACATGAGTCGCGTGCGGCCAATCCCAATGGAGCAGTTCAGGCCGGTGCGCTCTTTCATCTGCTGATGCAGCTTGTGGGCGGAAAGAAGCGGGGGGCCGTGAAGCCTTTCCGTGCCCGTCATATCAAGATAAGCCTCATCAATGGAGGCCATTTCTACGGCAGGAGAAAAGTTATAGAGCACCTCGCGCGCTTTCTGTGAATACTCGGCATAAAGCTCCGGATGGCCATCCACAAAAATGGCATGAGGACACTGCTTGGCTGCGGTGCGCAGCGGCATGGCGGAGTGCACGCCAAACTTGCGCGCTTCATACGATGCAGCGGAGACCACGCCACGTTCATCGCGCTGCCCGCCCACCACAACGGCTTTACCCCTAAGCGCAGGATTGAACAGCTCTTCCACGGACACAAAGAATGCATCCATATCGACGTGAAAGATAAGACGCCCGGCAGACATGGTAATTCTGAAGATACCACCGTAACCGGCAATATCGGCGAAACTTTGGCGCGCCGGGACGCATCACATAGAAACGCTATTTTTGCCGCACCTTGGGTGCATTTTTGAGGCCAAACATTTACTATGTCTGCCCTGGCGCTCTACGTTGCTTCGTCTTGAGGACATCTGAATGGCGCATTTGAAGTCCGTATTGACCTTTCCGCCTGCCTCAGCCGAAGAGCGGAGCGCGGCCATGCTGGCCAGCCAATACACAGCCGTGCGGCAGCAAACAGAATCTCTGACTGCTCCGCTGAGCGCAGAAGACCAGATGGTGCAATCCTGCGCGGATGCCAGCCCGGCCAAGTGGCACCAGGCACACACCACCTGGTTCTTTGAGACATTTATTCTTTCCCAGCATCTGCCCGGTTATCGCGGATTCGATACTCGATTTCGCGATCTCTTTAATTCCTATTACAACGCCGTTGGCCAGCAGCCGGATAAAGCCCTGCGCAATACGTTTTCGCGGCCCAGCCTGGAAGACGTCCGCAAATATCGCGCGTACGTGGATGAGCACATGCTCAAGCTCATCCAACCCACTGCTCCTGAATCTTTGCGAAAGCTGATCGTGCTGGGACTGAACCACGAGCAGCAGCATCAGGAACTTTTAGTAACAGATATCAAGCACGCGTTCTGGAGCAATCCGCTGCGCCCTGCATATCAAGCTGCGTCAGTTGCGACTGCTGCGACAACGGCTCCGCCGCAAAAAGCGCAGAGCTTTCCGGAAGGATTGTTCGAGATCGGCGTGGAAGGCGATTCGTTTTATTTCGATAACGAAGCTCCGCGGCACAAAGTTTTCGTCAAGCCGTTCCGCCTGGCTTCGCGCCCGGCGACCTGCGGCGAGTATCTCTCATTCATGGAAGATCGCGGTTACGCGCGCCCTGAGCTGTGGCTCTCTGACGGCTGGAAGGCCGTGCAGTCTCACCACTGGAACGCGCCGCTTTACTGGGAGAAGATGGATGGCCAGTGGTTTCAGTTCACCTGCTCAGGTCCGCGCAAAGTGGAAGAAGCGGAACCGGTGTGCCACGTGAGCCTTTATGAAGCTGACGCATTTGCGCGCTGGGCGGGCGCACGCCTGCCAACCGAGTTTGAATGGGAAGTCGCCGCGCAGTGTTTGCCGGTGCAGGGTAATTTAATGGAGAGCGGAAGGCTGCATCCTGAAGCTGCTTCCACTCCGGCTGAGGATGGGCAGCCAACACAAATGTTTGGCGATGTGTGGGAGTGGACTGCCAGCGCTTACTTGCCTTATCCCGGATACAAGCCGGTGGCGGGCGCGCTGGGCGAGTACAACGGAAAATTCATGAGCGGACAGATGGTCCTGCGCGGCGGCTCATGCGCAACACCACGCTCGCACATTCGCGCTACGTATCGCAACTTCTTCCCGCCGGAAACACGCTGGCAATTTTCCGGCATAAGGCTGGCTGATGACGGCAATTAATAAAGCGGCGGTCCTGGTTAGTCCGATTGCAGAAGAGGTGATGCACGGCCTGAGTGCGCGGCCGCGACAGCTTCCGCCAAAACTCTTTTACGATGCCGCAGGCTCACAACTGTTTGACCAGATCACCGAGACGCCGGAGTACTATCCCACGCGCACGGAGCGTGCCATCTTGCGGGATTTTGCCGGTGAGATGGTAAAGCAGGCGGGCAACAACCTTACGCTGGTGGAATTGGGAGCAGGCAGCGCCAGCAAGACCCAGGTGCTGATTCAGGCCCTTTTGCGCCGGCAGTTGCGCGCAGATTTTTATCCCGTGGATGTTTCCTCTTCCGCGCTGCAAGGCGCACTGGCCAGCTTGAATGGCCACTTTCCGCGCCTGCGCGTCAGCCCGATCGTGGCCGACTACACACATCATCTGCCCGATCTTAAGCAATTGCCCGGCCGCAAGCTGGTGCTCTTTCTGGGTTCCACCATCGGCAACTTTGAGCCGGAAGAGGCAGAAGAATTTCTCCGCAACGTGCGTGGCTCATTGCAAAAGGGCGACGCGCTGCTCATTGGCTTTGACCTGATCAAAGACGCTGACGTTCTTGACGCCGCTTATAACGATGCGCAGGGCGTGACCGCGCGCTTCAACAAAAACATGCTGGTGCGGATCAATCGCGAGCTCGGCGGCAGCTTTGACGTTGACTCGTTTGAACACGTGGCCTTCTGGAACAAGCGCAAATCGCGGATTGAGATGCACCTGCAGAGCCAATACGAGCAAATGGTCTGGATAGAAGATCTCGGTCGCGGCTTCCACTTTGAGCAGGGCGAGCGCATCCACACGGAAAACAGCTACAAGTTCAGCCTTCGCTTGATCCGGCAGTTGCTGAGGAACGGCGGATTTAAGCTGGAAAAAAGCTGGACTGATCCTCAAGGCTGGTTCTGCGAAGCGCTGGCGCGGGTGTAGCGAAATAGGATTTCACTAGCACCCGCCTGGATAAACTTTATCCGAGAACGCCTGTGATCGCCGCAATGTAATCCTTCATTCCCACATTCCCGCACGGATGAGGATCTGGCTTCTCCTTTTGAGCATCTACATAACCTAGGATCTGGTCGATTGTCCAAATGAATCCGCCACCGACGCATGGCTCATCTTTGAATGATCTCATCAACTGCCGAACTGCGGGGGGACAATCGCCTTGCCAATACCAAGTGCTTGGATCATTTTTGTCCTGCTTGGCCAGGTTGCGGCTCCAATCACCGGGAAGAATGAACCCCGTGGTATTAAAGCCTGGAATGGCCTTGGAAATCGCGTCTGCCCATTGCTGAGGATCATTTCCCGTGCCACCGTCATAACACTGCAGGTTCCACCATTTCACTGCGCCTGGATTTGACTGGTTTAGCTGTTTCAGAGAGCCTGTCCAGAAATCCATACAAGTGTAGGGACAGAATGTGATTCCAAAGCCGATCTGTATGAGCATCTGGCAGAACGCGACGAAGGAGGGAATGTCGTACGCATCCTCTACGTCCATGTCGAGCATTGTAATCATGGGAAACTTGGCATGAAACGTTTGGAAATTTGTCTGGAGCACAGTTCCGTCGAAGGAGTTGTTGTTGTTCTGGTAAATCTGCATGATATTGGCGAAATCACCGACGCCGCCCCCACCAATTCCGGCAAGCAAGTGATAAAGGGAAGTGCCTTCTCCCTTTAAAAGATCCTTAAGCTGGCTGGGCCACTTCGAGTCCCCTATATAAGTTCCATTCTGGAGGATTGGAATATTGCCGAAGTAAATGCTCTGAGTACGTTTCTTGTCGTCCTCAGGATGGGGATGGAGCATGCCGAGGATGATACTGTCCCAACCCGCCGTTCGAATTGCCTGCCGATACTTTGCGAGGTCCTTATACATGATGCCTTGGCCGTAGGCTGCAACGTTTAGTGTTTTCATGTTTCGTCCTTTCTGTTCGTTCTATGGAAGAAGATCGCGCACACATGGCGCAGAAATGTTTTTTGTGGAAAAATCTGCCGGTCCACGAGCGGATGGTCTTGCCAAAGTGGAGGAAAAGATTATTTCTCATCTCACGGCCGCTTGCAATGATGTTGTACCCCAGCGGAGACAGTCGACTTGTAAAGCATGATTCCTGGCTGATACAAAATCTAAATATTATTTCCTTACGCTTCTTTACACTTTCTTTTCAGATGATCTTGAGAGTCGCTCGTTGAACTGATAAAGTAAGTACTCACTTACTTCAGCGGTTTCCCCACATGCCTGTCCGTCTTTCAGCCCTGGATCGCCGCCGGCAGATCATTCGCACTGCCTCAGCCCTGTTTGCGCGCAGGGGCTTTCGCGGGACCACAACGCGGGAGATTGCCGAGCGCGCCGGGATTAATGAGGCGCTGCTGTTTCGCCATTTTCCCAGCAAAGAAAAGCTCTACTGGACCATTATTGAAGAGCAGTGCAACGCTCGCGGACGGCGGCACAAGATCAAGGAGATCCTTGAGGCAGGCGGGAGTGACTACGAAATCTTTGCTGCCATTGCGCGCGAGTTCCTGACGCGAACGGCACGCGATACCGAACTGACGCGGCTGCTCTGGTTCACCGCGCTGGAAAGCCACACGCTTTCACGCCGCTTCTTTCGCACTTATGTGGCGGTTTATTACGAGGCGCTGGCGGACTACATTCGCAGTCGCGCAGGTGAAGGGGCGTTTCGCAACGTTGATCCGCTGCTCTCCGCCCGCGGATTTCTGGGGATGGTGGTTTACCACTTTCTGATACAGGAGCTCTTTGGCGGCGCGAAGTATCAGAAATTCGATCCCGCAACAGTGGCGGAGACCCTGGCCGGAATCTGGCTGAATGGCATGCAGAACGGCGCGGCGCATACGAACGGAAACGGAAATGGGCGCAATGGCCATCGTTCAGAAAGACGCAATGGACATTCTTTAGGAAAAAGATCAAACCATGAAAACTAGAAGCCACTTTATAAATGCGATGCAGGCTCAACCTCAGGGGCTAAAGCCCCAGGTTTTTAAGAACTTTATCGCAGGCCTAAAGGCCTGCTCCACCCTGCGCGGGGCAGTTTTTCTCAGCGTTTCTGCATTTATGGTGCTCCTTATTTCAGGGTGCACGGGCAAAGATGCGGTGCAGGCGGCCAAGCCGCAAATGCCCAGCGCACCGGTGAAAGTGGCCACTGTGTCTTCACGCACCATGCCGGTTTCACTGCAGGCCATCGGGAACGTTGAGGCCATCTCCACGGTCACCATCAAGGCGCAGATTTCCGGCCAGCTTGTGGGCGTGCACTTTAAAGAAGGCGACTTTGTGAAGAAGGGGCAGCTCTTGTTCACGATTGAGCGCCCGCCGTTTGAAGCTGCGCTGCGCCAGGCGGAAGGCACACTGGCCAAGGATGAAGCGCAGGCGCTGAACGCCAAGCTCGATGCCGAGCGTTATGACGGTCTTGGTAAGCAGGGCGTGGTGTCGAAGCAGCAGGTTGATGCCGCTGCCGCGGCGTCGAACGCCATGGTTGCCACAGTCGCCGCCGACAAGGCCGCTGTTGAGACCGCAAAAATCAATTTGGAATACACGTCAATTAACTCGCCCATCGACGGACGCACCGGCACCATAGGAGTGAAGATAGGAAACCTGGTGAAAGCCAACGATGTGCCGATCCTGGTGACGATCAACCAGATTGAGCCGATCTACGTTGCATTCTCCATTCCTGAGCAGCAACTGGCGGAGCTTAAGCAATACTCAGCTTCGCAATCGCTAAAAGTGGATGCGGCGCCGCAAGGCAGCAGCCAGCACTTTCAGGGGCGGCTGACGTTCATCGACAACGCAGTCGATCTCACCACCGGAACGATTAAGCTGATGGCCACGTTTGATAATGCGTCGCACATGCTTTGGCCAGGCCAGTTTGTTGACGTGAACCTGACGCTGAAATCGCAGCCGAACGCCATTGTAATTCCGACCGCGGCGCTGCAAACCAGCCAGAGCGGCACGTTTGTTTACGTAATCAATCAGGACCTGACCGCGCAGCCGCAGCCGGTAAAAATCGGCTGGAATGTTGGCGATGAGACCGTGATTGCCTCCGGCGTGCAGCCGGGGCAGCGCGTGGTGACAGACGGGCAGTTGCGGCTAACGCCGGGAACCAAAGTCGAGATCAAGGGCGGGTCCTAAACCATGACACAGCTTTTTATACGGCGGCCCATTACTACCACGCTGATCATGGCGGCGATCCTGATCTTTGGCATCTTTGCCTACCGACTGCTGCCGGTGAGCGATTTACCGAACGTTGATTTCCCCACTATCCAGGTCAATGCAACACTGCCCGGAGCAAGCCCAGACACAATGGCTTCTGCCGTGGCCCTGCCGCTGGAAAAACAGTTCTCAACCATCGCCGGCGTTGACTCCATGACCTCATCGAGCGCTCTGGGATCCACCAGCATCACGCTGCAGTTCACGCTGGAGCGCAATATTGATGCGGCAGCGCAAGACGTGCAGGCGATGATCGCCAAGACGCTCTCACAGCTTCCGCCGGAGCTGCCTTCACCGCCGTCCTATCAAAAAGTGAATCCGGCCGATTCGCCGGTGCTCTATCTTGCGCTCAGCTCCACCACCATGCGGCTCTCTGACGTGGATGAATACGCTGAAACCAACGTGGCGCAGCGCATCTCCATGGTGAGCGGCGTAGCCCAAGTGCAGGTTTTTGGCACGCAGAAATATGCCGTGCGCGCGCAAGTGGATCCGCGCAAGCTAGCCATTCACCAGATCGGCATTGATGATGTTTACAACGCCATCAACAACGCCAACGTCAATCTGCCTACCGGCACGCTCTTTGGCCACTCCACGGCTTACACCGTGCAGGCCACGGGACAGCTTCTTAAAGCCGACGCATACCGGCCACTGATTGTGGCGTATCGCAATGGATCACCGGTGCGTCTGGATGAAGTCGGCAACGTTTTTGACAGCGTGGAAAATGACAAGACCGCAAGCTGGTACAGCGGCGACCGCGCGATTGTGCTGGCCATCCAGCGCCAGCCCGGCACCAACACGGTGGAAGTTGTCGACAATATCAAAAAGCTGCTGCCGCAGATGCAAGAGCAGATGCCTGCGGGAATTAAGCTGGGCACGCTGTATGACCGCTCGCTCTCCATCCGTGATTCAGTGAATGATGTGAAGTTCACGCTCATGCTGACCATCGGCCTGGTAGTGCTGGTGATTTTTCTTTTCCTGCGCAATGTTTCTGCCACCATCATTCCTAGCCTTGCGCTGCCCATGTCGATTGTGGGCACGTTCTCCGCAATGTATCTGCTGGGTTACAGCCTGGATAATTTGTCTCTGATGGCCCTTACGCTCACCGTAGGATTCGTGGTGGACGATGCCATTGTGATGCTGGAAAACATTGTCCGCCACATGGAGATGGGCAAGCCGCCATACCAGGCCGCCGTGGAAGGAGCTAAGGAAATCGGCTTCACCATCGTCTCCATGACCATCTCGCTGGCCGCGGTGTTTATTCCCGTGCTGTTCATGGGCGGAATCGTAGGACGGTTGCTGCATGAGTTTGCCGTAACCATCGGCGTATCGATTCTCGTCTCCGGGTTCGTGTCGCTCACGCTCACGCCGATGCTCTGCAGCCGTTTTTTGAAAGCCGGCACACACAAAGAGCACGGCTATCTTTATAAAAAGAGTGAAGCAGTTTTTGACGGCATGTTGCACGGCTATCAATGGAGCCTGAAAAAAGTAATGGCACATCCTTTTGCCACGCTCATGCTCTCGTTCGTGGTTGTGGGATTGACGGCCGTTCTCTTCATGGCGATCCCCAAGGGCTTCCTGCCCAGTGAAGATCAGGGCAACCTGTTTGCCTTTACCGAGGGCATCCAGGGAATCTCCTATGAAGACATGGTCCGCCACCAGCAGGAAGCTGCTGCGGTGATCGGCGCAAGCCCGTACGTGGTGAACTATATGTCCACCGTAGGCGGAGGCGGCGTGAACGCAGCACTCAACTCCGGGCGCATCTTTGCCCGCCTGGGCGACCGCAAAACCCGTCCGCACGTTGACCGGATCATCGAAGAGCTTCGGCCCAAGCTGGCGCAGATTCCCGGCATCAATGTTTTCCTGCAGAATCTGCCGCCGATACGAATTGGCGGCCAGCTCACCAAGAGCCAATACCAGTTCACGCTGCAAAGCCCGAACACCAATGAGCTTTATCAGTATGCGCCGCAGTTGGAGCAACGCCTGCGCGGGCTGCCGCAACTGCAGGACGTAACCAGCGATCTGCAGATCAAAAACCCGCAGGTCACGGTGAACATTGACCGCGACAAGGCCGCTGCGCTCAACGTTGATCCGCGCGCGCTGGAAGATGCGCTCTATAGCGCTTACGGATCGCGGCAGATCTCCACTATCTACGCGCCCAACAACCAGTACAAAGTCATCATGGAGCTGGAGCCGCAGTACCAGCTTGATCCTTCAGCGCTGGGCATGCTCTACGTGCATTCCAAGACCGGACAACTTGTTCCCCTGAGCGCGCTGGCCAGCTTTAAAAAAGAAGTTGGACCGCTCACGGTGAACCATCTGGGCCAATCGCCGTCGGTTACCATCAGCTTCAACTTGAAACCGGGTGTCTCTCTGGGCGATGCCATCACCGCCGTCAATCGTGAAGCCAAGCAAATCCTGCCGGGCACAATCACATCTACGTTGCAGGGAACAGCGCAGGCGTTTGAATCTTCTTTCAAAGGCCTGGGCCTGCTGCTAATCATGGCGATTCTTGTCATCTATATTGTGCTGGGTATTCTTTATGAGAGCTTCATTCATCCCATCACGATTCTTTCCGGATTGCCCTCCGCCGGAGTAGGCGCGTTGGCAACGCTCATGATCTTCCATTCAGACTTGAGCCTCTACGCCTTTGTCGGCGTAATCATGCTGGTGGGACTGGTAAAGAAAAATGCCATCATGATGATTGACTTTGCGCTCGATGCGCAGCGCGAAGGCGGCAAGAGCGCCCAGGAAGCCATCTATCAGGGTGCGCTCGTCCGCTTCCGCCCGATTATGATGACCACCATGGCTGCCTTGATGGGCACGCTGCCCATCGCCATTGGTTTTGGCGCAGGCGCTGAATCACGCCGTCCGCTGGGACTGGCCGTGGTCGGCGGGCTGATCTTCTCGCAGACGCTCACGCTTTACATCACGCCAATCTACTACGTCTATCTCGACAAGCTCGGGCCGGGATTGCGGAAGCTATTTGGCGGACGCAAGGCCCAGATCAAAGCGAAGGAGATGGAAGCGGCTTCAATCTGAAATTGAACTTCTGAGATTAGCCTAGATCGCGTTTGCCATGGATCACACTGGTGATAAGAATCTCTTCTTCTTTAACTTTGTAGATGATGCGATAGCTATTACCAGAAGCTCACGGAGCGTTTTGTCTTAAAATTCAGGTACTATGCGGCCTGAATTTGGAAAGCTCTCAAGCTGGCGCGTTAATTTGGCAATCTTCTTTACCACAATCCGGGCATAGGCAGGGGAATCGGAGGCTATATAAGATGCAATAGACGTCACGTCTGCAAGTGCATGACCTGACCAGACTACTCGCTTAGCCATCTGCTTAAGCGCGACTCGGCTTCATCCTGTGAAATTGTGCCGTTCGCGCGCGCGTCTTCAAGGCTACTGCGTACTTTCTCCAGAACATACAGGTGATATTGAATGTCTTCCAGAGAACAGTTGTCTGGCAGCTTTTGGAGCAAGGATTGAACTTCCTGTTTCGCTGTCATACAGGCCCTAGCATATCATCTCCATCCATGGGATCGCCTCCGTTGATTAAATCGCCGTCGGCTCTCAAAATTACACTCATCTCCGCAAACTGAGAGTTGTGGATGATCTTCTTCCCTCTATTTTAAGCGTGCTTCGTATTGACCTGGACGTAGAATATTCTGCCCAGTCCGATATAGAATGCAGTTCTTCAATCATTTGTGACCGGTTGTTTGGCTCGAATCGCGATCGACCCAGAAAACCTTTGGAGAACATTCATGCCGACTCGAACCTTCTCTGCCCCAGGGCTACAGCTTGATTTAGACGAACGGCCGGAAGAAACCATTATTTATTGCAGCGGCAAAATCACCGCCAACTCTGCGGAAATGTTTCAAAACGAAATTCGCGGCAACGTAATTCCTGAATCCAGAGGCAAGGGAGTTCCTGTCACCACGCGAATCGTGCTCGACCTTTCCAAGGTCACTTTTGTGGATAGCACTGGGCTCGGTGCGCTTCTGGGCGTATGGACAGCCGCGCAGAGAAGAGGCTGTGATGTGGAGCTGGTCAATCTGAGTCCGCGCGTGGAAGGGTTGGTAAGCGTAACCAAGCTTGATCAGGTGTTCAGTAAGATGAAAGGCTTGTTCGGGAAGACGGACAACTCAAAGTAGGGCAGCCTGGTTTCATCCGGCTGCAGAACAAAAAATCATTAAGCGGTAATTAAAAAGGGCCGATCAGGAGTTTATCCAGATCGGCCTTTTTGCTTTGCGTCAGCGGCTGGTTTTCCGCTGACGCAGTTCTAGTTGTCAAAGGTTTATGGCACGCCCAGGCTGTTGATGTATTCATGTGTATAGGCGAGGGCAGGACTTGTAACGCCGCTACTGGAGCTGCCGCCTGCGCCTGGAGTGTCGCGATCAAACGCCCAGAAGCGCGTGGTCCGCAGATGGTTGGAGATCACAAAGGCGTTTACCGTGTCTATATCCTGCAAGGTTGTGATCTCGTCCTGGGTATCGGCTTTCCCGATCATCATCGTGATTCCGATGTTAGTAAAGGGTATGCCGGACTGCGCGTTGAGCGCCTGCGCTGCAGCAATCGCAGACTGACCCATTTCGCACGCCCCGCTTACCACCACGCAGTTGCTGGTAGTAGTTGAACCGTAGTCGAACGTCATAAGGTTGACGACGTAATTGCCGGTCAGCCCCAGGCGCTTGATCTCATTCACCACGGTTGTGCCGGCGCTTCCTCCCGTAATGGGGTTGGCCGACCCGGAACCGAGCGACTGGATGGTAAAGCTGAATTGCAGGTTGGGGAATGTGGCCATAGCCGTCTTGGTGGCGTTGATCAGATCGTCAATGAGCGCTTGCGATTGGCCCAGTTCGATATCGTAATCAATGCCGACCAGGTTGGCCGAGTTATAACGATTGATGAAGTTGATCAGCCCCTGCCCGCTGGAGCAATCGAACGAGCCATTGGCTCCTCCGGTGCTGATGATGTACTTCTTGCCGGCGTTGACAAAGGCCTGAACGTTGGTGGCTTCCTGCGCAGGCGTGATTCCGGCCCACGATTCTGCATCGCAGGTGCCGGTGGCAAAAGACCAGACCAGCGTCGAGTTCGGCATGGCGCTGGTTACAGGCTGAACGGTGCCGGTGACAGCCGACCGCTGCAATCCGGTATTGAAGTCGGCGTTGAGCGTTACGTCTTTATACGCAGCAAAGATCACGCTGCCTGGCGGTGGCGGAGTTGGCGTAGGTGTGGGCTTGGGTGTTGGAGTAGGAGTTGGCGTCGGTGTCGGCACGCCCGTAGAGCAGGGAACGCCGGTAAACCAAGGATCGCCGGAGCCTGCTGGACCGGCGTGGCCAGCAATGGTCGGATCCTGACCCTGATTCCAGAATTGCGCAGTAAAGTTCAAACCGTTCTTGCTGGCCGTGCTTCCGCCATTGCAAGTGGTGGTGGATGTATTGCAATAAGCAAGGGTTGAATTCCAGGCCGGAGCGCATGAGCCTCCACCGCCCGGCGGGGGTGTGGGAGTTGGAGTAGGCTTCGGCGTTGGAGTAGGTGTAGCTGCGGGGGTGGGTGTTGGTGTGGGCGAGCCGCTTACTGGCTGCCAAAGGGCCGGGACATTGGGCGGCTCCCAGCCCACCTGCGAGGTGTGTGCCTGAAGACACCTGTATTCCACATTATTAAAGGTGACCAATGCACCCACCGCGTAAGCCGTATTCGGCTGCCAGGCGGGAACAGCTTGGGCGAAGGATGGAAGCGAGGCCAAGCACAGCGCAATGCCGAGGCTCAGCACAATGAGGGATTTCCGGATCATCAGGAGTTCTCCTTCCGCTCTTCGAACAGAAAGGGCGTTCTCCACGGGGTAAGAAATTATATTCGTAAAATCGTTTTAATAAAATTTATTAAAAGGACGAGCAGAGCAGGTGTACGGATGGGCAAGGGGGCAGATGGGTGTGCCAAATTGGAACCGAAATGATGGAGTTAAGTCCCAAAATGGAACGAGGATTATTCTCAATAATTTAATTTGAGTTTCTCTAATTTTCGCCTATGCTGTGAGTTCCTGCCGGGCCCCCGCATTGCGTTCTTGAGCTTTCCCCCTGGAGAAAAAAATAATGACCATCGCAAATACTGCATTTACTCACTATGGCACTTTTCATAGCAAAAGAATTGTCAGCGCTTTTCTTGATTACACCGGCAGGACGGTGCTTCCATCAAGGCAGGCTGCTCCCGCGCCACCGTGGTATTTCTAGCACACAAATCTCCGATGAGCAGATCAATATCAGGCCGCCGTTGTAGTAAGGCCTGATCAACAGCTATTTACCTACGCAAGATACAGACTGGTATCTGCGTGTGCTTGTCAAGCCAGGAGCACCGCCATGGAAATTCATCAGCTTAGATATTTTTGTGCCATTGTGAACACGGGACATTCACTCGCGCAGCGGAATCCGTCTATGTGGCGCAGCCATCTTTGTCGCAGCAGATCCTTAAGCTTGAAGATGAACTCGGAGGAAAGTTATTCTACCGGCTGCCCCGAGCAGCGCGCCTCACCCCTTTGGGGGAGTTTTTTCTGCCTCGCGCGCTTGCCATCTTGCAGGAGATCAGTGACAGCAAAACCGAAGCCCGCAAGATTATTGAGCTCAGGCGCTCGCAAACGGTGATGGAGCTGGAAACAACCCATCCATCGAGAACAATGGAAAATGCGCAGGGTTCCGCGACTGAAAATTTAATTTCCAAACTGCCCAAGAGCGCATGAAGCTATTGCCTTCAGGCAGTACTTCTTGGTGGCAAGTCATCATCACAATACAAATACACAAATTTAAAAAGGGACAGCAACCGGACCGCCCGGCTGCTGCCCTTGATTTGATATTGCATAGATACTGCTTTCACAAACCTACGCTGGGCACGTACCGAGGGTAGTGTTGGTCTTGCCGTTGTTAAATACTCCGGGGGTAGGGTTGGCGAACGTTTGAGTTGTGCCGTCAAACTTGGTGATGCTTAGGCTGAACGGCTCGTTATAGCCCGGCGTCCGGTCATTGAGCACGCTGATCGCGGTTTGCTCGCCGAGCAAAATGGAAGAGCGGGTGGAACTGCGGAAGTGAATGCCGGAGTGAATGCCGTGGCCAAAGGATATGTTGAAGGCGAGTTTCGATAGCTCCCCATTGATGGTCAGACTGGCGGCATCGGCGCCGGTGTAAGGTACCAGGGAAAGGCCGTCCTCGCTGGTCTGCATCACGTCAGTGCCAGCCGCGCGCAGCAAGGGCTGGATTGGCTTGCTTCCATCAAAGAAGTACTTGAGTACCGTGATGCATGCGCCCGCCACGGTTCCGTGCCCTGTGGGGTAGCATGGGTGCGTGGGTGCTCCCTCCGGGAAAGCCTGCGGCAGCAGGTAAGTGCCAAACTGCGAGAAAGTTTTGGCGACTGCTTGCGAATTGAGGGCATCCGCGTGCAAATGGGCTGCGGCCTGCGGCATGGGATTCTGGTTCATAAAATGTGCCTGCAACAGGGCGCCGTAATCCTCCGGGCGCGGGCGCAGGTTGACAATCCACTTGTGGAACCACGCTGATTTAAGCGCGCGGGTTGCCACTTCCGGCAGCGTTGCGGAACAATCAGCCGGGTCCTGCGTGCCAAACCCGTGCTCGGTTTTGGAACCGTTATACGGATTGCCCGGATTCAACGGCGCATTCAGCGAGAGCAGCAGCAAGAACGCAAGGAAGTACGATTCGTGGAGCACGTCCACGTGGGTGTACGAGGACAGGTCCCGGCCATTGCGCAGGAACCGGAGCGTCGGGTCAAATTGCAGAACGCCGGTCGGAGGGAACCCACTTACCACGTTCAGGTACTCCGTTGGAGTGGTCATGAAGTTCTGGTTCGGCGAAAAGACTTTGAACATCATGTTGATGGGCAGAGCGCCAAATGTCCTCGGGTGCAGCAGGAACTGCGAGAGATACGGCCCCTGAACATTGCCGTCGCCGGGTACGATTTGGCCGCGGAACAGGTTCTGCGGCGTCACCGGAAACGGGTATTCATTCTGTGACGCGCTCTTAATATAGGTCAGCCCATTCAGTTCGTTTGCCGCTGCAATTGCCGTTGCGTTGGTGGGATAATCCGTGAAGTTCACGTCCCGCAGCATGGCCGCCCAATAATGTTCCACCTCCTCATCTGCGGTCTGCGCGCTGGCAATGGTGGGTGCGGGATCGAGCACCGTAGCATGCGAATCAAGGCCTTCCAGGTCAAAAGACAGCTCCGTCTGAGGCCCGTTGAGTTGCGCGTTCACATTGGTTCCACCGGGGTTGCCGACCAGGATGTTCTGGAAATCTGCGAAGTCCCCGTTCGTGAGAGCGGTAGTCAAGCTGTTGAAGGACGTTGGATTGACGATCCCCAAAGCTGTATGCTGCAACGTTTTGCTCCAGGTGCCGCTGTGGTCTGTGTACAGCGCGAAATCGCCGTTATCGGGCGCCACTGGAGGGGTGACCTTCTCAGCCTGCGCTTCCTTGTCGCGATATTGGAAGGAGAGATTCGCGCGGCTGCTCTCTGAATACGTGATGTCTGAGGCCGCTGCTTGCGTCTGCTTTCCACCGAGCAGAGGTTCAAGGGGAACCATGCCGGCTGCCATCGCCATCGCGGTCAGGCCACCGGCTCTGCCCAGAAACGAACGCCGGCTGCGGTCGGCCAGCTGAGTGCGCGCAAAATTTTTGCGGCCGTTTTTCTTTTCATCGGTTTGCGTTCCGTTGCTTGGGGCCATACTTACGGAATGCGGCTCATGTTGTGGAACGGGCTGAGTTGCTGTTTCACCTGGAACGGTGGGGGACTGCACTTTCTCACTCATGAATTCCTCCGTTTTTCGCCCTGCACTTGGCTGAAATGCAGAGCTGGCCAGAGTTCATCATGCTGGATCATTAGATTCCAATACTTTGTTGCTATGGTTTGTAGCTGGAATCGATTGCCTTATTTTTGCGTAAGTTAGCGGGGAGATAGGCGAGCGCCATAGTTTGTTCCTATGGTTAATAGGAGCATAGACCTGCGCAATGCTCAGCCAAAGAACAACTAGCGCGCATATCCGTGATACGCGCAGAGACTACCCTTACCTGCCCAATCCTGAGCGCAACGAGAGATTGGGAATGTGGCGCAGGCATTGGTTCAAGACCAGATTGACGAGGATTATGCGGGAGAGCTGCTGCAGAAATTGGAAAGGGCGCAAATTGCTTTGAGGCAGTGACGGCCCGGTAAGGCTTTGGTATTTGGCTTTTGGCTCTTAGCTTTTGGTAGAAACCGAATCTTTCACCGCCGGGAGGCGACGGTGCCACAAGTGTCATCGATGCTGCCGCCCGCCACAGCAGAAACTGATATCCTTTTTCCGAGGACTTCTCCGCTTATGCGCCGACTCCTGATTTTTCTAGCAGTATTTACGCTTATGGCTACCGCACAGAAAACTCCTGCTCCGCCTTCGTCATTCCCTGACGCCGCTCAACTCAACAAGATGACTGCGCGCTTTGCGCCGGTGCCGCTTAACGTGGATATCTCCGGCCTCTCCGCGGGCGACAAGAAAGCCCTGGCCAAGCTGGTGGAGGCTGCGCGCGTGGTGAATGACCTGTTCATGCAGCAGCTCTGGAGCGGCGACCTGGCGCTCTACCATAAGCTGCAGCAGGATAAGTCTCCGCTGGGGCAGGCACGGCTGCATTATTTCTGGATCAACAAATCTCCATGGTCAGAGATTGACGAGCACAAGGCCTTTCTTCCCGGCGTGCCGGCGAAAAAGCCGGCGGGCGCGAACTTCTATCCCGCAGACATGACAAAAGAGGAGTTTGAGGCCTGGGTGAAGACCCTGCCAGCCGACCAGAAGGAGCAGGCGCTGGGCTTCTTTACCGTAGTGCGTCGCGGCACCGACAAGAAGCTCAAGATGGTTCCCTACAGCGAGGAATACAAAACCGGTCTGACCAAGGCCGCAAAGCTGCTGCGCGAAGCCGCTGCTCTCACGGACAACGCTTCACTCAAGGCATTTCTCACCACGCGCGCCGACGCTTTCCTTTCCAACAACTACTTTGAGAGTGATATGGCGTGGATGGACCTGGACGCGCCCGTGGATGTGACCATCGGCCCGTATGAGACCTACAACGACGAGCTGTTTGGCTACAAAGCGGCCTTTGAGGCCTACATCAACGTACGCGATGAAAAAGAGTCTGCGCGGCTGGCGTTTCTGGGGCAGCACTTGCAGGAAATTGAAAACAATTTGCCGGAAGACCCGCAGTATCGCGTGGCCAAGCTGGGAGCGGCTGCGCCAATCCGCGTGGTGAATGAGGTCTTTTCTGCCGGCGATGGAGCGCACGGCGTTCAGACTGCGGCCTACAACCTGCCCAACGATGACAAAGTGGTGCAGCAAAAAGGCAGCAAGCGCGTGATGCTCAAGAACATTCAGGAAGCCAAGTTCAAGTCAACGCTGCTGCCGATCTCAAAAGTGGTGTTGCAGCCCGCGGCGCAGAGAGACCTGAGCTTTGAGCTTTTCTTCACGCACATTGTGGCGCACGAGCTGACGCACGGCTTGGGGCCGCACCAGATCAAGGTAAATGGCCGTGACACCAATCCGCGCCTGGAACTGAAAGAGCTTTACAGCGCGGTGGAAGAAGCCAAGGCCGATGTGACAGGGCTCTTTGCGCTGCAACACCTGATGACGCAGGCTGATAAAGGCGCGATTCAAGCTCCACTGCCGCATGGGCCAGATGCCGAGCGCCAGCTTTACACCACCTATCTTGCATCGTCATTCCGCACGCTGCGCTTTGGCCTGCAGGATTCACACGCCAAGGGCATGGCGGTGCAGTTTAATTATTTTCTCGATCATGGCGCTTTCGTCGCCAACCAGGACGGCACTTTCAGCGTGGACCTGAACAAGATCAAAGACGCTGTGGCCGGGCTGGATCACGAGTTGCTCACGCTGGAAGCCACGGGCGATTATGACGGCACCAAAAAGCTGATGAGCGATATGATGGTGATGCGTCCTGAAGTGCAGAAGGCGCTGGAGCGGCTGAAGAGCGTGCCCACAGATATTGAGCCGAAGTTTGTAACGGCAGACGAGCTTTCGCCAGCGCAATCCAGGGCATCAAATAAAGACCCAAAACGCCAGAAGGATTGAGAAATGAAGTTACATGTTCCTATTTCTGAAGACCCGGTCAGCATTCTTGATCGAGTGCTGGACCAGGGCATCGTGCTGGAAGCCTGGGTGGAGGTTGAACTGCAAGGAAAGGATCTGTGGGTGGGCGATGCACACGCAAGGGTCGCCCGTTCGGCTGTATCTGTTGGTTACGGTGAGCAGGCGCATTGGGAAGAGGGCAAGCGTGACGAAAGTTTGTTCCCGTACTGGCAGTACGATCCCTGGGCTAAGTAAGCATGGCAACGAATATTAAATTGACTGCCTCTGACGGCCATCAGCCCGGTGCTTACTACGCGGCGCCCGGCGTTCGCACCCAAGCGGCTATCGTGGTGGTTCAGGAAATTTTTGGCGTGAACAGCCATATCCGTTCCGTAGCGGACGATTTTGCCAAAGAAGGATTTCACGCCATCGCTCCAGCATTGTTTGATCGGGTGGAGCGCGATGTGGAGCTAGGCTACAACCCGCAGGACATGCAGCGCGGCATGGGCATGGCGATGAAGATCGGCATGGAGAACGCTCTGAAAGATGTTGCAGCGGCGATCGATTATGCCCGGGCGGAACTCGGCTGCGCGAAGGTTGGAGTGGTTGGCTATTGTTTCGGCGGATCGCTGGCTTGGCTGGCCGCAACACGTCTTGGTCCGGCAGCGGCGGTCGGCTACTATGGCGGACGCATCACGCAGTACCTTGCGGAGAAGCCGCTCTGCCCGGTAATGCTGCATTTTGGCGCGCTCGATCAGCATATTCCGCTTTCAGAGATTGACAAGATCCGCGCCCAGCATCCGGAGCTGCCGGTCTATATGTATCAGGCTGGCCACGGCTTTAACTGCGACCAGCGAAAAGACTATGACGCGGCATCAGCCAAGTTGGCCCGCCAGCGCACGCTCGAGTTCCTGAGAAAGTACCTTTGAAAAGTTGATCGTGGGTGGGAGTGTTTCCGGCAATAAGTGAAGGAAGGGACATTTCTAACGGCTTCGACACACACCATCTCACTGTTGACTTTAAAGTTAAGAGGCGTTATTCTGCATTTACACGGGAAAGGAGGGCGATCCAAAATATATGAAGAATTCTGATAATAGTGGTAAACGTGAGGTGGCTGAGGCTTAAGGCGTGAGTCTTTAAGTCCTAAGCGAGTTGTGGTTCGCACAAGGCCTCCGCGCCTTCAGCCAATCCCAACAGACTACCGAATAACCCCGCATTGAAGTGCGGGGTTATTTATTTTTACGCGCTATCCACAACGCAATCGCAATCTGAAAAAAGAGTCCGCCAGTGGTATCGATCAGCACGTCATAAAAACTGCTACCGCGTGACGGCACAAAGCGCTGGTGGAATTCGTCGAGGCTTCCGGCAACAAAGGCAGTCAATATTCCCAGTGCAGCCCAGCGAACATGCCATCTCTGCAGCGCAGGCCATGTAGCGCGCCAGGAGAAAAAAGCCAGCGCACTGAGAAAGCCATAACTGCAAAAATGCGCAGACTTGCGGATGAGAAAATGGATCAGCTCAAACTTCTCTGCTGACAAGTTGGGGAAGAGCTTATCCAGGATGGCTGCAAGCAAGCTGCCGGTATGCTCGGCGGAAAACAGGTCAGTAGAAAAAAGCGCCAGCACGCAAAGCCAGATAATCGTGGGGAGCCAAGCTCGCAGCTTTCGCCCAGATGCTGTTGGAGTTTCAATCACCTGCGATGACAAAATCCTGCCTGCCTATTCCAGCCTGTAGTTCGGCGCTTCACGAGTGATGATGACGTCATGCACGTGACTCTCGCGCAGTCCAGCGCCGCTGATGCGAATGAAACGCGCCTTCTGCTGCAACTCTGGAATGGTGCGAGTGCCGCAGTATCCCATGCCGGAACGCAGGCCGCCGACCAGTTGATATGCCATCTCCGCCAGCGTGCCGCGATAAGGCACACGCCCTTCAATCCCTTCCGGCACCAGTTTGTCCACCCGATTTCCATCACGCTCGCTGTCGCGGCGTCCCATGTTTTCGGTGGATGAATCTTCCAGACTCTGTGAGTAACGCTCGCTTGATCCGGCAGCCATGGCAGAGAGCGAGCCCATGCCGCGATACGATTTGAAGGAGCGCCCCTGGTAAAGAATGGTTTCGCCCGGGCTCTCTTCCGTTCCCGCAAAAAGCGAGCCAATCATCACCACGCTGGCGCCCGCGGCAATGGCCTTGGTAATGTCGCCGGAAAACTTGACGCCGCCATCGGCGATAACCGGGATCTGCGCGTCACGGCAGGCGCGCGCCGCTTCTGCAATCGCGGTAATCTGCGGCACGCCCGCGCCGGTAACAATACGCGTAGTGCAGATGGAGCCAGGGCCAATCCCAACTTTGATTGCGTCCGCGCCGGCCTTGGCCAGCGCGCAAGCGCCTTCATGCGTGCCCACGTTGCCGGCCAGCAGATCAACTTCCGGCAATTTCGACTTGATGGTTTTTATCGCATCCAGCACCCGGCTGGTGTGGCCGTGCGCGCTATCAATCGCCAGCACATCGACTTTGGCTTTCACCATCTCCTGAGCGCGTTCCAGGAAATCACCGGTCGCGCCAATTGCCGCGCCCACGCGCAACCGCCCGTGCTGATCTTTGGCTGCCCCGGGATATTTCAGTTTTTTCTGGATGTCTTTTACCGTGATCAATCCCTTCAGGTTAAATTTGTCATCCACTACTAGAAGTTTTTCCACGCGATGCTCATGCAGGATCTTTTCTGACTCTTCCAGCGTGGTGCCAACCGGCACAGTAATCAGATTCTCCTTGGTCATTACCTTGCTGATGGGAATGTCGGTGCGGGTTTCAAAACGGAGATCGCGATTGGTAAGAATACCGACCAGTTTTTTATTTTTCGTAACGGGAACGCCGGAAATTTTATAGCGGCGCATCATGTCCAGGGCATCGGCAATTTTGTGATCGGGAGAGAGAGTAATCGGATCCATGATCATGCCGCTCTCTGATCGCTTTACCTTGTCCACTTCGTCGGCCTGCTGCTCAATCGAGAGATTACGATGAACAATCCCCAGCCCGCCCTGCTGAGCAATGGCAATGGCCAGGCGAGACTCTGTCACCGTGTCCATGGCCGCGCTGATAATGGGAATATTCAGACGAATATTGCGCGAAAGCTGCGTTTGCGTGTTGACCTCTGCAGGCACTACATCAGACTGGGCAGGTAAAAGCAATACGTCATCAAAGGTCAGGGCCTCAGGCACAGGAAAATGAATCATGTTTGTTTCTCTAAAGGAGGGACTAAGTAACTATTGTAAACGGTTTCATTGAAACACGCTGGAAATCGTAACTATACGTTTGCTTCTTGGGCGATTCACAAGTGAATCGCAGGCTCCAGTCTGAGATTTCAACTCTTGCTAAACGCAGCGAAATAGCGGCCATTGATCGTACTTGGCGATCAATCTACGCTAAAGTAATGAGGCTTTCGCCTAAGCTGATCACCGCCGAAATCCTGTTTGGTGCGCAAACTTCGCTCCATTTCTGGCGCACGAAAGTAATGTTGACCAAATTGGATAGTGCCGCGATACTCGAAAGGTCATGGAACCAAAGCAAGGCCTTTCATTCGCGACCCCAGCCGCACCCACAGTAACCGCTCCCGATAAGCGACAGGAAAAACGGCTGCACATCGCGGTTCCGGTCAAAGTGTTCCCTGATATTACCAGCAGCGAATCGCAGAACTGCTGCACTTATGAAATCTCTACTCATGGCGCTCGTTTGGTTGCGCCTCCTGGAATCAAAGCCGTTGGCCAGACCATCTGGCTGCAGCGCCAGAACCGCCGCGGCAGATTCAAGGTAATGTGGATTGGCGAGCCGGGAACCTCACTGGCCGGCCAGGTGGGCGTGGAAAACCTTGAGCCCGGCAACGTGATCTGGGAAGCTGAAATCAAAAGCCGCATCATGCGTTCTTAAGCCCTGCTCAAATCTGTCGCAGGCTTTTTTCTTTTTCCTGAGCTTTTCTTCTTGCTCCAATTTACTGGCTTCTCGCGCGCAGTTTACCTTTTTGAGGCGATAGGCCAAAAATCCATCCACCTTAAGCAGTGCACCTTAGTGCAGTAAAAGCAGAATCGCTCAAGAATGAGGTGCTCCCCCAAAAAGTTTCATGCGCCATGGCCGAAAATTATCCTTATATCGTCCGCTGCAATGATTGCGAGTTCGTCAGCCAGGTTTATCTTGAGGAACAACACGCCATGAATGAGCGTGACTTCCACTCCTTTGAGCACCTGCACTCAGTCTCCATCTGGCGTTACGCCTGGGAACAGTGGACGCTGGTGACGGAGTTGATGGGCTTAGAGCTGCGTTGATTTGAGAGCCCGTTCTATCCCTGAAGCGATTCGACACTTTAGCTAGGAGCCAGAGGCTAGAAGCTAGCTTGATATTGCCAATTGCTGCCTATCGCTCGTGCATGTTACCTTTAAAAATTCAACCTTATGCTTCGCTCTTATCAGGGAATCCGCCCGCGCATTCACGACTCGTGCTATATCGATGAGTCTGCGCAGATCATTGGCGACGTCGAGATCGGCGAAAATTCCAGCGTCTGGATGAACGCGGTAATTCGCGGTGATGTTTTTGCCATCCGCGTCGGCAAGAACTCCAACGTGCAGGATTGCAGCGTGCTTCATGGCATGAGGCATAAATACGGTGTAACGATGGGCGACTGGGTGACTGTGGGGCACTCGGTGACTCTGCATGGCTGCACCATCGGCGACCGCTGCCTGATCGGCATGGGCTGCGTGATTTTGAATAACGCCAAGGTAGGCGAAGGCTGCATTATCGCTGCCGGAACTGTGATTCCCGAGGGCACGGTGATTGAGCCGTATTCGCTGTGGATGGGTGTCCCGGGAAAATTCAAGAAAAAGATTGATGACGAAGAGACGCAAAAAACCATCATGATGTATGGCAAGAATTATTTTGATTACACACAGATCTACAGAAAGGAATTTGGCCAAAAGCAAAGTTAAGTGCCTATGAAAACCAGGCTGCCAATCGCTACCGATTGGGCTCATTGCTAAATGGCTAATGCTAATGGCTGGTTCTATTAAAGCCGTCCGCGGCACACGCGACCTGCTGCCCCCTGATACCGAGACATGGAACTTCGTCGAGTCGGCGGTGCGGGACGTTTTCCGCGTGTACAACTTTCAGGAAATACGCACGCCCATCCTGGAAGACCTGCAGCTTTTTCAGCGCTCCGTGGGTGAAGAGACTGACATTGTTTCCAAGGAGATGTTTGCCTGGGAAGACCGCGCCCGTGCTCAGAGCGAAAAAGGCCAGTGGTTGGCTCTTCGGCCGGAGAACACGGCCGGCGTTGTCCGCGCTTATATCGAACACAAACTGTGGGAACGGCCAGGACTGCAACGCTTCTATTACATTGGCCCGCAGTTTCGCCGTGAGCGCCCGCAGAAAGGGCGCTATCGCCAGTTCTACCAGATCGGTGCGGAAGTCATTGGGCCGAGCGCTGCTGGCAGTGAGTCGCCTTCCGTTGATGCTGAAGTGCTGGAGATGCTGGCGACGCTGCTTAACCGACTCGGCATTAAGGGCTGGACTCTCAAGCTGAACTCGGTCGGTTGTGCCAATGACCGTCCAGTTTACCTGCAAGCACTGCGCGATGCGCTGAAAGATGCTGTTGGAAGCATGTGCGTTGATTGCCAGCGCCGCGCGCAGACGAATCCGTTGCGCGTGCTGGACTGCAAAGTTCCAGAAGATCAGCCGATTATTGAGAAGCTGCCGCGCATGAGCGACTACCTGGACGAAAGCTGCCGCGCACACTTCGCAGAAGTACAGAAGCTACTCATAGGCGTGGGCGTGCCATTTGAGATCGATCACCGCCTGGTGCGCGGCCTGGACTATTACACGCGCACAGCGTTTGAGTTCACTCACGGGGCGCTTGGAGCGCAGAACGCTATTCTTGGCGGCGGCCGTTATGACGGTCTCTCAGAATCTCTCGGCGGCCCGGCTGCGCCGGGCATCGGCTTTGCCATCGGCGAAGACCGCTTGGTAATGACCTTGCAGGAATCTGCCGGTGTGACCGCCAAGCCCGCAGATGTTTACATCGCTCCGTTCGGTGCAGGCATGAACGTGCACGCTGCGCAACTGGCGCGCGAACTTCGGCGGAAGAATGTTGTCGTGATCGTGGGCGATGAAAACTTTAAGCTCAAAAAATCTCTGGAAACAGCCAGCAAACTTGGCGCCCGCTTTGCTCTGATCGTCGGCGAAAATGAGGTTAATTCCGGGCAATTTTCCCTTAAAAACCTAAGTACGAGCGAGCAGGCTGGCGTGGCGCTCAACCATATTGCAGACATAGTCAAGCCGGTGAAGTAGAGCGTCAGCCCGAATCCCGAGTGTGGAGCTATGGCGAGACGGAGTGGGTGAGTGACATTCCATCACAGTTCGTCGCTTCACTATAGATACAGATCTACTCCCCTAGCTTTTCCATTTGAATCACTTCCACTACTAGCCTGCATCGTTGGACAGGAAGATTAGATTTTTCATTTCTCGCGATTAATAAATTTCTTATCCCAATTTGATATTCCCGGCAGAACAATTCATCGCAATTTAATCGTGAAAAAGCGCGCTCTTATTATCATGCCTTTGTTCTCGCCGTTCCATGCGCAAGAACCGAAAGATGAGGGTTGAAAGATGAAAAAAGTGTTTGTTGTGTTAGCTGGAATTGCTCTGGTCTATTTTGGCTGGGCTGCTCTTAATCCGCAGAAAGTCATCGCGGCTAACCCGCCTGCCGGGACTTTTCTCATCACCATCACTGATTCCCACGGAGCTTTTGCCTCCAACTCAGTCATTACATTGCACAATGATAGTTCCGTGGCCGTCATCGATTCCGGCCAGGAAGGCAATGGCGTCCCCTTCAGCAGCCAACAGGGCGTGTGGGCAATCGGGCCGGGCGGCACGCTGAAAGCCCGCACCATTGACTGGTCTTTCCCCTTTGCTACGAATGGCAGCGCCCGCGTGGACTACACGTTTAACGCAGGCGGGGGCAATAATCAGGTATCAGGGACCATCGTGCTCACCTTCTTTCCGCCGAATGGCAATCCTCTGGATGGCGGCGGAAGCCCGGGCGGTACCTTCACCTTCACTGGCCAGCGCGTCACCATACCCTAATCTGATTTTTTAGCGTGGGGGCCGCTTCATTGAAGCGGCCTTTGTCCCATTGCGAGCACCAAAATGTATTGATTCGAGCTCATCCCCGCCGAAATCGGCTTACCCTTTATAATCAAAGTTTTACCTTTGCCTCAGAAAGGGTATGTCTTGCCGCTTGATTTTTTAGGTGATCTTCGCCGCACGCACAAGTGCGGAGAGCTGCGCGCGGAAAACGCAGGGCAGCAGGTTGTGCTGATGGGCTGGGTCAATCGCCGGCGGGACCTGGGCAATGTGATCTTTGTTGACGTGCGCGACCGTACCGGCCTTACGCAACTCGTCTTCGATAAGAGCGACAACAACGCGCTGCACGCCAAGGCCAGCGAGTTGCGTTCAGAGTTCGTGATTGCCGCCATCGGCAAGGTACGCAAGCGCGATGAGAAGACCGTAAACCGCAACGTGCCTACCGGCGAAATTGAAGTTGTAGCCACCGAGCTGAAGCTGCTGAATGAATCCAGGCAGCCGCCGTTTCTGCCTAGCGATCCCGCGCTGGCCAATGAAGAGGTGCGCCTGAAGTACCGTTATCTCGATCTGCGGCGCGAGCCGATGCAGTACAACATTGAGCTGCGGCACAAGGTGGCGCTAGCCATTCGGGAAAATCTTTCCGGCCAGGGCTTCTTTGAGATTGAGACGCCGTTCATGACTCGCTCCACGCCGGAAGGCGCCCGCGATTACCTGGTGCCAAGCCGCGTTTATCCGGGTGAATTTTATGCGCTGCCGCAGTCACCTCAGCTCTTCAAGCAGATCCTGATGATCTCCGGCTTTGACAAGTATTTCCAGATCGTGCGCTGCTTCCGCGATGAAGACCTGCGCGCTGACCGCCAGCCTGAGTTTACGCAAATCGATTTGGAGATGACCTTTCCGCAACCTGACCGCGTGTTTGAAGTGGTAGAAGGCTTTCTCCAGGCGGCATTCAAGGTCGCCGGGCACGAGCTGAAAACTCCGTTCCAGCGCATGACCTATGACGAGGCCATTCGCAATTACGGCATCGATAAACCCGACCTGCGCCTGCCCAAACTGACCGACGTGCGGACGGCCTTTGCTCCTGAGCAGCTACAGACGCTGCAGCTCAACCCTGAGCTGCCGGTGGTGGCGATTCGCATTCCGAAGATCGGCGAGCTTTCACGCAAGGAGCGTGACGACAATCGTCCACTCTTCGGCGAGCGCAAAGAAGCGCGGCTTATCGACGACATCAAGCGTCTGGAGAAATCTTTCCCGGAAGCAGTGGCCAAATTACGCGAGATGTCCGGCGCGCAAGCTGATGATCTACTGGTCCTGATTGGCGGGCCGTTGCAGGTGAAGAAAGCTGGCCTGCGTCCTGACTACGGCGTGCTAATGGCGGCCGGCTCATTTCGTGTAGAGCTGGCGCGTAAATATGCTGAGCGCCACATGGCATTCCGCCAGGGTGGATTCCACTTTAGCTGGATCACGGACTTTCCCATGTTTGAGTATGACGAGACGGAGAAGCGCTGGAATGCGGCGCACCATCCCTTCACCTCGCCGCATGAGCATGACATGGACAAGCTGGAATCCGATCCGGGAGCAGTGCGCGCACTGGCATACGACATAGTGTTGAACGGCACTGAGTTGGGCTCAGGGTCGATCCGTATTCATCGTCAGGACATTCAGAAGAAGATCTTCCATGCCCTGGGCATGACCGATGAAGAAGCCAAATCTCGCTTCGGCTTCTTCCTAGATGCGCTTGAATACGGCACGCCTCCGCATGGCGGGATCGCGCTGGGGCTGGACCGCATTGTGATGATCCTGGCCGGCGCTGAGAGCCTGCGCGAGGTAATTCCATTCCCCAAGACCGCAAAAGCAGTTGACCTGATGGTAGATGCGCCGACTCCGGTCAGCGACGCCCAATTGCGGGAATTGGGAATCGCCGTAAAGAAATAGACTTCAAATCATGAAGCCCGCAATTATTTTGGCGGCTGGCATTATCGGGCTGGCCGCTGTCTTTCTCTTCGAAGCATACGTTCCGGCTTTCTTGCTTGCTCTGAGTACGTGCACCGTTCTCATGATTTTAGGGGGAACGCTTGTCCCTGTTAGTTCAATGACAGGCACCGTGCGATTTCGTTCTGCTGGAGAAGATATTGATGAGTCAAAATGGCGTTGCTTTGAAGGTATGAAACTTGATCCTACTCAGGAGCATTCATTCACAGTCTTGATTGAAATGACCCGCATCTGGCGCCTTGGTTTACTGGGAATTTTAGCCCTTGTTGAGATTGGATTGGTGATGCTCTCCTACCCTGATCCATTGCAGCCGGTGAGCAAAATGGGGTTTGAATACTACTTCTTTGTGGGCTTGTGTTTCGGCGGAATTCTGCAGATAAGCATTGCAGCCAACTGGTTGCTGGAACGAAAATTATTGAAGGCCTCGGGATTAGCGGTTGGCGAATGTCATGTGCCGTCTGGCCGATATACATTCCGGGACCATAATGGTGAGCATCGCGGCGGCACAAAAAAACCGGTGCAATGTCACGCTAATAACAACACTTGCCTGGTCTTCTATTCGCCGCAACATCCTGACGCAAATGTCCCGTCTTTCCGGCTATTATTTCATCGTCTAGTGCTGCGCTGAAACGCGCATGTCTTTCTCAATCGTTTTTGATCCCGCCCATAGCACTAGCGCCAACAGCAATGACAGTACCGGGATCGCCAGCAGCGCCTGTTGCAGGCCAATGGCTTTGGCTGCCTCGTTGATTTTGTTAAGCCCGGCAAGGTGTGCCGCGTGCAGAGCAAAGCGGTCGCTCATCTTGCCGATGATCACCGTTCCCCAGGAAGCGCCGCTCAGGTACATCACCAGAAAATAAAGGGCCATGGTGGTGCCGCGCAGAGCAGGAGCAACAATATCCTGGATTGCGGCATAGACCAGCCCGTAATACATGTTGAGCAGGCCATAGGCGAGAGTGAGCAGAGGCACCGCGAGAGCGATAGCGCCATAACCCTGGCGAATACCGAAATAAGAAAGCGGAACAGCCAGCAGCGCAGCCGCGGCTGCAATTCTCATGCGTCCGGAGCCGCTGCCGCCTACAAGGCGATCGCCAAACACGCCGGCTACCCACCCGCCAAGCACGCCTCCTACTGAATACAGGATGCCCATAGTGAGACCGGCCTGGGCCACATTCATGTGGTAAGTGCGGCCAAACAACGCAGGGAAAAACAGGGCAATCACATAAAGGTTAAAGTTGACCAGCGCGCCCGAGATTGCGATGATCCAGAATGTAGGGATACGCAGCACCGCGCCAACTGAAGCCACGTTTGCACCGCGCGGCACATGACTTTCTGAAGCGCCCCGTTCGGGTTCTTTGAGCAGGAGCAGCAACGGAACCAGCAGCAGCGCCGGCACGGCGGCCACAATCATGGCGGCACGCCAGCCAAGTCTCTGGGCGATTGCTCCGCTAAAAAAATAGCTGAGTGCTCCGCCTACAGGAACTCCCAGCATAAAGAGCGCCAGCGGCTTGGCCCGGCGCTCAGGCGGAAAAAGATCGCCAATCCAACTTGTGGCCGTGGGCGCGGCGGTGGCTTCACCAACACCAACTCCCAGCCTCGTAAACACTAAAAACGGATAGTTATAGACCCAGCGCGTGCAGGCAGTAAGAATCGCCCATATAGTTATGCCCAGAGCAAGAAGCTTCTTGCGGCTTACGCGGTCTGCCAGCAGGCCGAGCGGCAATCCGACGACGCCATAAAGAATGGTGAACGCGGTGTTGAGCCACCCGAGCTGCGTATCAGTAAGAGCGAACTCTTTACGTATCGGCTCAACCACCGCCGCTGCAACGTGGCGATCGTAAAAATTCAGCACGTTGACGGCGATCAAAACAGCCAGCGGCCACCATGCAGCCTTGCCCGTGCCAGCCGGCGCTGTCTGAGTTTCCTGCTGCTCCTGTACAGCCATGGGCGGCAATAGTAACAGATTGCCGCAGGCCGCGTACCGCTACGCCGAGCACAAAGGTTGAGCTTCAGCGCGAATGATCGCCGTGAATCGGGCTTTATTCGGGGTGATTATTTCCTCTCAATGGTGCCGCGCAGGACCACCATGGCGGATGGAGATTCCGGCTTCATCGTATCTTCCGCTGTAATCAGGATGTCAAACTCTTTAAGCGGCGTAGTCCCTTTCAGGCTGCCTTCCAAGTCACTGTTCACGCGCAGCGTGCCCAACAGTTCCGGTGACTGGCCGCGTCCCTGCACCCAGACCAGATAATCCTGCTTGGCGGGCGTGAGCGACTGCGGCGTGGCCATGTGTTTTACCTCAACTTCAACACTGGTATTTCCGTTGCGATCAGTATTGGTGGTGACTTTGCCTTCAGCGGCTGGAGCTGTCCCAGTGTTGGTCAGGCGGTCTTCACGTCCCCAGGCCATAATGGTAAACAGAAAGCTGAACAGCAGAAACAGAGCAATATTTCGGTGGCGCATGTGTGTTTTCCCTCGTCGAACCCTTTGCTTGTTTAGGATGAGACATGAAGCAGATGCGTTGCGAAAAATCGCGGAGCTCTGTTTTCAACTGGCAGGAGAGAAGCTGGATTGAGCTAAAGAAGTGCGGGTATCAGTTCTGCTTGCGCGCGCCTTCCAGCCGTGCACGCGCGCTTTGCGCAGGCGCAAACGAAGGGTCCTGATCGCACGCCTTAACCATAAAAGCCAGCGCTTCTTCAGAACGGCCCAGCCCTGCTGCGCAAAGACCAAGGTTGTAACTGGTGGCGGCAGAGGGCCCAAGCGTCTGCTCTGAAATCGTGAACATCTCCATGGCCTCAGCAAAGAAGCGCAGCTCAAGCAGGATCACGCCGCAGTAAAACGCCAATTCATTGTCACTACGGCTGACGGGAAAGCGATTCGCCATCACATTGAAAACCGCGTCGCGCAGGTCAATACGCTCCGCTACGACACTGCGCAGTTGAGGAGCAATCACAGGAAAGAGCCGCATCAGCGCGGTCGGGTCCCAGCGCGTGAGACGGAGAATGGCCAGCGCCTGGGCCGCGGAAACCTCATGCAGATGGGCGTCAAGCCAGCCCATGAGCGTGAAGAGATCGTCCGGCCCAAAGCCATCCACGGCCTCGCGGTAGGCTTTGCGGGTTGCGGGAAAATCATTTTGTCCAGAGCGTTCAAGAAATGCGCAAATATTCAGGCTGCTGATATGCTTTTGCGGAAGCAAGGCTTCGCCGCTCTTGCAGGCATAGTACCTGGAGATCGCGTCAAAATTTACGACCTGGGAAAAACAATGGCTTCCAGCATGGAACTCTACTGTCGGCGGTCCTTGCAAAAACTCCAGGTCTTCTATATGGGTAAAGCCCTTGTCCGCCGCCAGCACCAGCATCCTTCCATCGCTCAGGCTGCTGAGCCGCTGGAGCAGCGCGAGGGCCGCAGTTGGAAAGTAAATCGTCGCGGCCGTCAAACGGCTGCGATACTCCTCAAGAATTGCGTTCCATGATTTCTCTGCGTAGCGGTCCGGCAGCACAGCAGCAGTGTTGAAAGAGAGTTGCAGCCCGCTTAATGAGGCACCTTCATCAGCCGCAGAAGTAGTTATCATTGATTCAAAAATTTGCCCGTTACCGATAATGAAGGCATCTTGCGGCAGGCTGTCAAAAACGTAATTCGCAATCACGACAAGAGGCCCGCGGCCCCAATCTGCCGGCAGGGCGACCTCCGCGCCGATCTGTAGCTGCTTGAACTCGAGAATCCCGTCTTCTATGAACTCCTTCAGACCAGGGTTGGCCCGCCACTCGGCAATAAGGGCGTCAGAACAATCGGCCATGCAGTAACGCACCGTTTTTGTCGAAACCTCTCTGGCACGCAACAGGGTCGTGAGCTTGCGTAATAAAAGATAGGAGAACTTGCCTGTTCCGGCCCCCAACTCCACAACACGGAGTGGATGCTCCGGCGAAAGGACCTTTTCTTCTCGCCGCGCAGGGCCCATACAGTCCTCTAGAAAACCTGCCATGATGCTGGCATAAATCTCAGCGATCAATAGGTTATTCGTGATGTAGCTGGGGACCATGTCCTCGGTCCAGGCCTTGAGACCACGCTGGGCATAGTAATCCTGCTGGAGCCGCCAGATCACGGAATTTGACAGAGGTACATTGGTTTCCATGATCCGCTGCGGCCGGTGTGCAGCGGGATCCGGAACGGCAATCGGATTCGGGGAGGCTCGGTCCTGATCTGCCATTTCTAAATAGTAGCGCAAGTAAAAAGGGCTTCAGAGTTTGCGACCCTGAAGCCCCTGGAGAGGGTACGAAACTTGCAATGTTAAGAGCGCGGCGGGAAGACTCCCTGCAACGCAATACAGAAGTTGAGTGTGAGGAAAGGCATCATGTTGTTGTGTGGCAGGCCGCCGCCGGCAACATTGAGAGCTAACGGGTGCATGGACACGTTGCCAGTGCCGCTGGGGGTGTAAAGTGACGGGCCACCCTTGATGCCGGACGACCAAGCATTGTTGACTGGGGTCTGCGCCGCAGTCCCGCCACCGCCAGCCAAAGCGGGGTGGGAGTGCACGGGCATCTCCGTCTGCAAAAGAGTCACGTTCTGCTCTCCGCTTTGCTCGCCCAGGAAGCGATCACTCAAGCCCTGGCCCTGGCCCTGCTGCATGGGCGTGTTGCCCTGCATGTTGGGCAGCGCGAAAGTGCTCTTACCATCGCCGCCGTAGGTGGTGCCAAGAAGAGAGAACAGAGCGGTGTTCTGGCTGATCGGGAGTAACTGGCCATCGCAGAACGCCCAGCCTTTGGGAGCGAAATTGAACGGGAAAATCCTGATTTCAGCTACAAATGGATCTGACATGGCTGTTCCTCTCCTTTATGTCTGCGAGGGGAATATCCCCTGCAGCGCAATGATGAAATTGAGCACCAGGTAAGGCGACATGTTCTGGTGCGGCTGGCTGCCGCCGGTGTTGCCGATACCCGCAGGGTTCATGCCGCTATTCGGGTTGCTGGCAGCGTACTGGGCGGCCACAAACCCCCACAAATTGCCGCCAGCGCTGGCCGAGCCGGCCGGGTTGGTCGAGTTGCCGTTTGGAACGTGCGTATGCTGAGGCAGCTCACTGATGTTGAGCGTGTGAGCGGTTTCGCCGCCTTGTTGTCCCAGCGTAAAGCCGTCGCCCATGTGATTGGGAATGCGTCCCCGCAGGTCAGGTAGCGCGAAGTTGGTTTGCCCGTTGCCGCCGTAGGTGGTGCCCAGCAGCGAAAACAGGGCCTGGTTCTGGTTGATGGGCAGCAACTGGCCGTTGCAGAGTGCCCAACCCTTGGGAGCAAAATTGAAGCTCACAACCTTGATCTCAGATAGAAATGGCTCAGACATTGTCTCTCCTTGATAGTTTTCCAGGACTGGATTGTCCCCTTGCCGCGCGACTACAAGTTCCTACTACCCCACCGGTTTATGTTGGGGAAGGAAAGACTCCGAACAAAGAAATGATGAAATTAATGCAAAGAAACGGGACCATATTGTCATGCGGCTGCGAACCGCCTGCGTTCCCGACAGCATTGGCAGCCATGGCAGTGGCGGGCGTAACGTTGGCGTAAGGAGCGGCGGCCGTTTGCGCCCAGAGTGCGCCCGTGGGAGCGGAATTTCCGCCGTTGGTGTTAAGACAGAGCGGCGGATGGCTGTGTACGGGAATCTGGCTGGTAGTCAGCGTAACCGACTCTGATCCGGCGGCTTCCCCAATGATATAGCTCCCTCCACCACCATTACCCATGTGGAGGGGAACCCGGCTGGCGAGGTTGGGCAGGTTGAAAGTTTCCTGGCCGTCGCCGCCGTAAGTTGTCCCGATCAACTGGAACAACGTTTCATTTTCTGAAATAGGAAGTGTCTGGCCCTGGCAGAACGCCCAGCCTGCAGGCGCAAAGTTGCCAGCAAACATCCTGATTTCACCTACATATGGTGGCATGCTGGTTGTCTCCTCTGTTCAAAGTGGTACAACTACTGCACGGTTAAGTTTACCTGTGTGGTCGCCTGCACGGTGGCTGTGGCCGCCGAAACAGTGATTGAGAAAGTTCCGCCTGGCGTGGTCGGACGACCTCCTCCTCCGCAGCCAACCAGCGCCATAAGCGTTACCAAGCCTGCGAATGCGAAGGCCAGACGCAATCTTGGTTTTCTGTTCTTTTTGTTCTTGCGGCCGCCAAAGACCATCACTACGAACCCAAGCGCAGGGAACGTCAGCACGGCATACAGACGCGAATTCGGGCCGCTGAAATTCTGGCTCGTAAACACGTTGCTGGCCCCGTTTAAGGTGGTAACGGTCATTGTTACCTGTGAGGCCGGTTGAGTTGTTGAAGCCGGATTGAACGTGCATATCGCGCCCACCGGCAAGCCATTGCAGCCAAGATTAACCGGGCCCAGGGTTGGATCGTCATCCTCAAGGTCAAAAACAAACTGCGCGGTGCCGCCAGCGACTACGGAAGCGCTTGTGAAGTGAGGCGTAATCACAATGGGCGGTCCAAGGCTTACCGGATCAGAAGCTTTGTTGTTGGTTGGGTTCACATCGCCGCCGCCGGAGACCGTGGCGGTGTTGGTGAAGTTGTTGGTGATGTCTTGCGGGATATTCACGGTCATCGTAATAACCGGATAGCTGCTGCCGGAAGCCAGCGCATCTGCACGCGTGCAGGTGAGCGTGGCCAGTGTGCAAGTCCAGCCGGTGCCGCTGATGTCCGTCGGCACAAGGTTATGCGGATTGCCAATCACCGGCAAGGTATCCACCACAGTGACCGTGCCGGCCGTCGGTCCAAAGCCTACGTTGCTCACGGTGATCAGGTACTGTGCACCCGTCTGTCCGCGGTGGAATTGCCCAACGTGGGTCTTGGCAATCGTTAGATCTGGAGC
>Ga0070741_10002134_pt1 | contig 55056 bp, 56 predicted proteins | sample Coa_R1_4_FD_66440 | JGI IMG/M metagenome (GOLD analysis project Ga0070741, IMG submission 66440) | Surface soil microbial communities from Centralia Pennsylvania, which are recovering from an underground coalmine fire - Coalmine... | ecosystem: Environmental > Terrestrial > Soil > Unclassified ... | reverse complement strand
GCTGCTGCCGGAGCAGCACTTCACCCAGCCGCCGCCGCGCTACACCGAGGCCAGCCTGGTGAAGACGCTGGAGGAGTACGACATCGGCCGTCCCTCCACCTACGCCTCGATCATCTCGACCCTGCTGGCGCGCGAGTACGTGATGCTGGACGGCAAGGCGTTCAACCCCACCGACGTCGGCATGATCGTCAACCGCTTCCTCACCGAGCACTTCACCCGCTACGTCGACTACGAGTTCACGGCGAAGCTGGAGGACGAGCTCGACGCGATCTCGCGCGGCGAGGAGGAATGGGTGCCGCTGCTGGCGCGCTTCTGGAGCGAGTTCAAGCCCACCGTCGATTCCAAGATGGAGCTGTCGCGCTCGGAGGTTTCGGAAGCGCGGCAGATCGGCGTCGACCCGGTCAGCGGCAAGCCGGTCAGCGCGCGCCTCGGCCGCTTCGGGCCGTTCGTGCAGATCGGCACCAAGGAGGACGTGGACAAGCCGCGCTTCGCCTCGCTGCGCGGCAGCCAGCGCATCGACACCATCACGCTGGAGGAGGCGCTGGACCTGTTCCGCCTGCCGCGCAAGCTCGGCCACCTGCCGTCCGGCGAGGAAGTGGAGACCAACATCGGCCGTTTCGGCCCCTACGCCCGCTACGGCGACCAGTTCGTCTCGCTGAAGAAGGACGACGACCCCTATACCGTCGAGCTGCCGCGGGTGATCGAGCTGATCGAGGCCAAGCAGGCGGCGCTGGAAGCGGCGACCATCAGGCTGTTCGAAGGTACCGGCATCCGCATCGTCAAGGGCCGTTTCGGCCCCTACATCACCGACGGCAAGCGCAAGGCGCCGATTCCGCGCACCCGCGATCCGGAGTCGCTGTCGGTGTTCGAGTGCGAGGCCTTCCTCGCCGAGGCCGAGCTGGCCAAGGCCGCCAAGAAGAAGGGCGGCAAGAAGGCGGTGGCGAAGAAGGCCGCGCCGGCGGAAGGCGAGGGCGGGGCCAAGGTCAAGGCCGCCGCCAAGAAGGCCCCGGCGAAAAAGGCCGCCGCCAGGAAAGCGCCGGCCAAGAAAGCCGCGGCCAAGAAAAAAGCGTAGGGTCCGGCCATGGCGACGACGACGCAGTTGCGCGCCGCCTGCGCCGCGCTGCGCGCCGGCGGGGTCATCGCGTATCCGACCGAGGGCGTATGGGGCCTGGGCTGCGATCCGCGCAACGAGGCCGCGGTGGAGCGGCTGCTGGCGATCAAGCGCCGTCACTGGAGCAAGGGCCTGATCCTGGTGGCGGCGGAGTTCGAGCAGCTCGAGCCCTACGTGCAGCTGCCCTCGCGCACCGCGCAGAAGCGCGCTTTCGCCACCTGGCCCGGCCCCGCGACCTGGATCTTCCCGGCCTCCGACCTGACGCCGATGGTGGTGAGCGGCGACCGCGACACCGTGGCGATCCGCGTCAGCGCCCACCCGGTGGTGCGCCAGCTGTGCCTGGCCTGGGGCGGCCCCATCGTCTCCACCAGCGCCAACCTCGCCGGGCGCGAGCCGGCGCGCAGCGCCAGCGCCGTGCGCATCCAGCTGCGCGGCAGGATCGACGCCCTGGTGCCCGGCGCGCTCGGCGGGCTGGACAAGCCCACGGTGATCCGCGACGTCATCAGCGGGCTTATCCTGCGCCGATGAGCACCGTCGACATCGGCGTGGTCGAAACCTACCTGCGCGGCCTGCAGGACCGCATCTGCGCCGCGCTGGAGGAAGTGGACGGCGCGGCGCAGTTCCAGCGCGACCCGTGGCAGCGCCCCGAGGGTGGCGGCGGCGAAAGCCGCGTGCTCGCCGACGGCGCGGTGTTCGAGCGCGGCGGCGTCAACTTCTCCGACGTCGGCGGCGGCAAGCTGCCGCCCTCGGCCACCGCGCAGCGGCCGGAATTGGCCGGCCGCGGCTTCCGCGCCATGGGCGTGTCGCTGGTGCTGCACCCGCGCAATCCCTACGTCCCCACCAGCCACTGCAATGTGCGCTTCCTGCTGGCCGAGGCGCCGGGCCAGGAGCCGGTGTGGTGGTTCGGCGGCGGCTTCGACCTCACGCCGTACTACGGCTTCGAGGAGGACGTGCGCCACTGGCACGGCGTCGCGCGCGACGCCTGCGCGCCGTTCGGCGCCGGCGTCTATCCCAGGCTCAAGCAGTGGTGCGACGACTATTTCTATCTCAAGCACCGCCAGGAGCCGCGCGGCGTCGGCGGCCTGTTCTTCGACGACTGGCGCGAAGGCGGCTTCGAGCACAGCTTCGCCCTGCAGCGCAGCGTGGGCGACGCCTTCCTCGCCGCCTACCTGCCCATCGTCCGGCGCCGCAAGGACCAGGCCTACGGCCAGCGCGAGCGCGACTGGCAGCTCTACCGCCGCGGCCGCTACGTCGAGTTCAACCTGGTGTGGGATCGCGGTACCCTGTTCGGGCTGCAGTCCGGCGGCCGCATCGAGTCGATCCTGATGTCGATGCCGCCGCTGGCGGCGTGGCGTTACGATCACCGGCCCGAGCCCGGCAGCGCCGAGGCGCGGCTGTATACGGATTTCCTGGTACGCAAGGACTGGGTATGACTCTGCACCGACGCCTGCGCTTGATGACCCATCCGTGGCGCCTGGCGGTGCAGCGCCTGCCGCACGGCGCGGCGCTGCCGCTGCCCTCGGCGCAGGACGGCCTGTTCGCCGTGGTGCGCACGCCGGAGTCGCTGACCCTGGTGCGCGAGGCCGAAAAAGGTTTCGCCGGCGCGGTGTGGCGCGCGCTGGAGGTGGCCGGGCCGTTCCCGTTTTCCGAGTCCGGGGTGCTCGCCGCCGTCGCCGGCCCGCTGGCCGACGCGGGGGTCAGCATCTTCGCCGTCAACAGCTACGAGACCGAGTACGTGCTGGTGCAGGAGCCGGACCTGGAGCGGGCGCGCACAGCGCTGGCGCAGGTCGGGCATATGCTGGGCTGAAGGACTCGCAGAGATTCGTCGTGGCGTTCATACGATTTGTCGTAGGCCTGATCGACGAGGATTCAGGCCGACGACTAGGTCTCTTCCATGCAATTTCCGAGTTGCGGAAAACTGGGGAGTTGCTGCCGCATGAGGAATCGGCATGTGCCGAAATTAGCGACTGGTTCTCCGACAACCTGAAGAAACCAGCTAGCTTCTCGCGGTCCGCGAGGCCTCATGCAAAGAATGTTGCGATAAGCTGGTTCAGGGACTCGGCGAAGGAGCACATCAGACGGATGCATGCGTTATCTCAGATACTACGGGCGCATCATGTGCATGTGGAAGTCATTCAATCCCAGCGTATCGGTTACGTCGTCTATGAAGATGAGCACCAAGTCACGGCTGAACCCTTCTGCGATACGAGGACATAGCGCGTCCCGGCTGCCTTAAAGTCAACGCAAGCACCCCATGACCCTCACCGAACTCCGCTACCTGGTGAACCTCGACAAGGAGCGCCACTTCTCGCGCGCCGCCGAGCGGTCCTTCGTGTCGCAGCCGACCCTGTCGGTGGCGCTGAAGAAGCTGGAGGAGGAGCTGGGGGTGACCCTGTTCGAGCGCATCCGCGGCGAGGCGCGGCCGACGCCGGTGGGCGAACGCATCATCGCCCAGGCCAAGCGCGTGCTGGCCGAGGCCAAGCGGGTCGAGGACATCGCCGGCGAGGGCAAGGACGAGCTGGTCGGCCCGCTGCGCCTGGGCGCGATCTACACCGTCGGCCCCTACCTGCTGCCCAACCTGGTGCCGGCGCTGCGCGACGCGGCGCCGCGGATGCCGCTGGTGATCGAGGAGAACTTCACCGCGGTGCTGCTGCAGCAGCTGCGCGACAACGAGCTGGACGTCGCGATCATCGCTCTGCCGGTGGACCTGCACGGCCTCTCCGCCTGGCCGCTCTACGACGAGGAGTTCGTGGTGGTGCTGCCGCGCGGGCACCGCTGGGCGGCGGAAGCCTCGCTGCCGGCGAAGAAGCTGGCGGAAGAGCACCTGCTGCTGCTCGGCCCCGGCCACTGCTTCCGCGACCAGGTCATCGCCGTCTGCCCCAAGTGCGTCGACGCCGAGGGCGACGGCCCGCGCCCGCACACCGGCAGCTCGCTGGAGACGATCCGCTACATGGTCGACTCGGGCCTGGGCGTGACGGTGCTGCCGCGCGGCTCGATCGACAACCGCCCGCCGGAGCCGCACCCGCTGCCCTCGGTGCCGTTCGCCGCGCCGGCGCCGACCCGCCGCATCGGGCTGGTGTGGCGGCGCAGCTTCCCGCGCCAGCAGGCGGTCCGCGTGCTGCGCGACGGCATTCTCGGCTGCGGCCTGCGCGGCGTGCGCCTGCTCAACGACGCCGAAGCGCAGGTTTCCGAAAGCTAGGGGGCGGAGTCGATTCCATGGGCGAGGCACTGGCGCGGGCGACGCGCGATTTCTTCACGCCACGCATGCTCGGCCTGGTGCTGTGGCCGCTGTTCGGCTCGCTGCTGCTGTGGATCCTGCTGGGCGTGTTCTTCTGGCACGACCTGGTCGGCGGCCTGCAGCGCCTGGCCGCGGTGCCGGTGCTGCAGCGCGTGCTGGGCGAGGCGGTGCTGCACTGGTTCAGCGAATTCAGCGTGCTGATCGCGCTGTTGCTGGTGATCCCGCCGCTGGTGCAGGCCACCGCGCTGCTGATCACCGCCACCGTGGCGATTCCGGTGATGGTGGAGTTCGTGGCGCAGCGCAGCTATCCGCAGCTGCAGCGGCGCAAGGGCGGCAGCGTCGCCGGCAGCGTCTGGAACGCGCTGTTCGCCACCGTCGTCTACCTGGTGCTGTGGCTGCTGACCCTGCCGCTGTGGTTCTTCGCGCTGCCGGCGCTGGTGCTGCCGGTGCTGCTCAACGGCTGGCTCAACGACCGCGTGTTCCGCTACGACGCGCTGGCCGAGCACGCCGACCGCGACGAGCATGCGGTGCTGTCGCGCCGCCTCGGCGGCAACTTCTTCCTGCTCGGCTGCGCCGGCGCGCTGCTGCAGCTGGTGCCGCTGCTCAACCTCGCCGCGCCGGTCTACATCGGCCTGGCTTTCCTGCACTACGGCTGCGCCGCCCTGGAGCGGCTGCGCGCCGGCGCCTGAGAGGCGGCCGCAAGCAGCCGTTCAGGTTCGCCGCGTATCGTTGCAGAACGCGGCCGGAACGGCCCGCAGGGCCGGTTTCAGCCGGCCATTGAATTTTGTCTTTGCGGCAGCATTTTTCGAGGTGGCACTGTCCAAGTGCAGACCCGGTATCCAAACGGAATCCCCATGGCCAAGACCCTTTCCAGATCCTTCCTGATCCTGCTGTTCGCGGCGGGGGCCGGCTTCGGCGCCGTCGCGGCGGCCGCCGACGATCCCGGCATCCATCAGGTCTACGAGGCGGCCAACAGCGGCCATCTCGATCAGGCGCGCAACATGATGTCGCAGGTGCTGAAGGATCATCCCGACAGCGCCAAGGCGCACTATGTCGCCGCCGAGATCGACGCGCGCAGCGGCGACCTCGCCTCCGCGCGCAGCGAGTTCCAGAGCGCCGAGAAGCTGGCCCCGGGGCTGCCGTTCGCCAAGCCCTACGCGGTGCAGGAGCTGCGCAACCAGCTCTATCCGCAGCCGCTGCAGCAGCCGCGCGTGGCGACGCCGGTCAACGCCATCGCGCCGATCCGCGCCCACTCCGGCTTTCCCTGGCTGGGCCTGATCGGCATCGGCTTCGTGGTGTGGATCGCCTGGCTGATCTTCCGCCGCCGCAGCCAGGCCGCGGCTCCGGTCTACGGCGGCTATAACAACGGTCCGGCGCCCGGGCCCGGCGGTTACTACGGCGGCGGCTACCCGCCCGCGGGCGGCGGTCCCGGCCTGCTCGGCAGCCTCGGCACCGGCCTCGCCGTCGGCGCCGGCGTGGTGGCCGGCGAGGAGCTGGCGCACCGCCTGCTCGATGGCAACGGCGAGCGCGTGGTCGAGCGCGACGTGGTGTACCGCGACGATCCGCCGCAGAACCAGAATGCCGACATGGGCGGCAGCGACTTCGGCATCGGCGACAGCGGCAGCTGGGATGACGGCGGCAGCAGCGCCGACATCGGCGGCGGCGACGACTGGTCGTAGGCCGCGGCGCGGGGCATCACAGCCTGCCGCCTTCGGGCGGCGGGCTTTTTCATGGGCGGCGAGGCTGTCCCGCAAGACCGGAGGCGAAGCCCCGGCGGGCGCCGCTTTCGCCCCGGCGCGCGACCCGCTAGACTGCGGCCTCCCTTGGGGAGTAGCCGCCCGCCTTTTCCTCGAATCGAGCGGGGGACGCGTCAACAGACTTGGCTTCCGTCACGCGGCGGCCATGGCGCGTCCGGCAATCGGGCCTGGCGAGACCACGGTACGCGCGCCGGCGCAGGCCCGGGCTGGAGCGCGGCCGTCGGTCAGGCGTCGCCGGGCATGAGGTTACAACATCGTGCACCCCTTCCTGGTATCCACCGCCACCGTCGGCCTGGGCGAGATCGGCGACAAGACGCAACTGCTGGCGCTGCTGCTCGCGGTCCGCTACCGCCGCCCCTGGACCATCCTGCTCGGCATCCTCGCCGCCACCGTGCTCAACCACCTGCTGGCGGCGCTCGGCGGCGAGCTGCTGCGCAGCCTGCTGACGCCGGCGGTGCTGCGCTGGGGTGTGGGCCTGTCGCTGCTGGCGGTGGCGGCCTGGACCCTGAAACCGGACCAGCTCGACGAGGCGGAGGAAGTGGCGGCGCCGCGGCACGGCCTGTTCTGGCTGGTGCTGGTGTCGTTCTTCCTCGCCGAGATGGGCGACAAGACGCAGATCGCCACCGCCCTGCTGGCGGCGCGCTACGGCGCGCTGCTGTGGGTGGTGCTGGGCACCACGCTGGGCATGATGCTGGCGAACGCGCCGGCGGTGCTGTTCGGCCACCGCCTCGGCGACCGCATCCCGCTGGCCTGGGTGCGGCGCGGCGCCGCGCTGCTGTTCGGCGCCCAGGGCCTGCTGGTGCTGATCGGGTACGGGCCGGGACTCGGCGCCTGAGGCCCCCGCCCATTCACATGTCGTTTGCAAGCGACAGGTGGTTCGGCTTATGTTCGCCACGCGGTTGGCCCAACATGGATGTGGGGAGATGACATGCGCAGGATGCGCCGGTTCGCTGCGGTCGCCTTGTCCGCCTTGTGCAGTCCGGTACTGGCCGACATCGATGCCGCCGCCGGGCGAGTCGGGGCCGACGGCGCGCCGCTGCCTGAGCCCGCCCCGGTCGGCGCCACGCCCGATACCCTGGGCGACCTGGGCCTGGCCTGCGACTGGCGTCCCGCCAACGGCACGCCCACGGCCGACGATCCCGACCCCATCCGCTACGGCTACATCGAGCTCGCCGCGGGCTATTACCAGTTCTTCCTGTCGCCGTATTTTCCGGTGGGCACGCGCTTCCGCATCGACGGCCGGTATCCGAAGGCGCGCTACTTCTCCTACCAGCTCTACGACGGGCCCAACGCCGGCGTCGGCTTCCTGCCGGATTACCAGGTGCAGCCCGATCCCGGCAGCCAGTCCCCCTACAGCGGCATCAGCACGCTCGACAGCGCGGTGCAGCCCGGCGGCCGCTACACGGTGCACGTGGTCTACGGCAAGGCGCCGGCGGTCCCGGCCGCCAACACCCTCTACGTCGATGCCGCGCGGTTCTCCCCGGGCAGCCAGGCGGTGTTCATCTACCGCATCTACAACCCCTTCCCCGGCGTCGCGGTGAGCGACCACGGCGGCGTGCCGATGCCGGCGGTCTACGAGGAGACCGCGCAGGGCGACGTGCCGCTGGCCAGGCTCGACCGCAAGCTGGTCTGCGACGCCGGCATCGGCCAGCGCAACCTGCGCCGCGTGGTCCGCGCCCAGGCGTCGGACTGGCTCAACGCCCAGCCCGAGCGGCCGCAGCCGATTGCGGCGCAGCCGGTGCCGGCGCCGCCGCAGTTCCTGCTGCGCGACGATCCCGGCGACGTGCTGGTCAACCACGACAACCGCTACCTCTACGCGCAGCTGTCGCAGAAGCCCGGCGACCTGGTGCTGCTGCGCTTCAAGGCGCCGGGCTACGCCACCGGCCCGGGTGCCGGCGCCGAGCCGCAGCTGCGCCACTGGTCGGTGTGCGAGAACGCCTGGTTCACGGTGGAGACCTACCGCTGCATCGAGGACAGCGAGGCCACGCTCGACGCCGAGGGCTATTCCAACATCGTCATTTCGGTGCCGGCCAAGCGCCCGCCCGATGCGGTGCCGGCGCGCGGCTTCGACTGGCTCGACTACGGCACCGCACAGATCGGCACGCCGATCCTGCGCCACATGCTGGCCTCGCCGCGCTTTACCCAGTCGGCGTTCAGCGTGCCGTCCGGCCAGGCGGCGCAGGCGCCGGCGCTGATGGGCGAGTATTTCCCCCTGGCCACCTACTGCGCCAACGCGGTGTTCGCGGCGCACACCGCGGCGGGCGAGACGCCGCGGCAGGTGTTCGCCGGCTGCGCCGCCGGGCGGTAGCGGTGGCGCCGGGCCGCCGCCCGCGCGCGGTTTAGAATGGCGCGGTGCCGTTCCGCCGCGCGGCGATCGGGTGCGCGCGAAACTCGCGCGCCCTCAGGTACTCCAAGCTAGGGCCTGTTCACGCTATTTCGATCGCTGCGAAGGGGTCTGTTTTCGCGCAGTGCAAGGCGCGACCGACGCGGTGTACTGGATGTACACAAGGAGGGAGCAACGTGGCAATGTGCGAAAACAGACCCTTCCCGGAGGGTTGCGGCGATCGAAACAGCGTGAACAGGCCCTAGGCCAAAGAAGAGCAATCCGATTTTCGCCATGAGGTTCCTTTCCGCCCTGCTGTCCGGCCTGTTGCTGGTGTCCGCCGCGCTGTCCGCCGCCGCGCCGGATGCGGACGGCGACCCCTACGCCGACGCCCGCCGCGATTTCCTCGCCGCCTACGGCCCGGCCAGCGCGCTGCTGCCCGACATTCCGGCGCCGGACAGCGCCGCGCTGCGCGCCTATCCGCTGTACCCCTACCTGCAGGCGGCGCGCCTGAAGCGCGACCTGCGCCTGGCGCCGGATGCGGCGGCGGTCGATGCGCGCATCGTCGATTTCCTCAAGATCTATGGCGACCAGCCGGTGGGCCGCGGGCTGCGCCGCGCCTGGCTGCCGGAACTGGCGCGGCGCAAGTCCTGGACCCTGTTCTACGCCCAGTACGGCGACACCGCCTCTGACCCGGCGCTGCGCTGCGACCTGCTGCAGGCGCGCATCGCCCTGGAGCAGACCAGGGACCTGGCCCCGGCAATCGTCGAGCAGTGGCTCAGTCCGCGCGACCTCCCGGCCGAGTGCGAGCCGCCGTTCGACTGGCTGCGCGCGCGCAAGCTGCTGCCGGCCTCGCTGGTCGACCAGCGCGCGCGCCTGGCGCTCGCTGCCGGCAACAGCCGCCTGGCGCAAAGCCTCAGCCGCGGCCTGCCGCCGGACGTGGCGGCGCCGCTGCGGCAGTGGGCGGCGCTGATCGAGCAGCCGCAGCGGGAGATCGACCGCCTCATCGCCGAGCCCGGGCGCGCGGTGGAGAGCGCCGCGCTGCTCGACGGCTGGCAGCGCCTGGCCAAGTCCGATCCGGACGCGGCCCTGCAGCGGCTGCAGCCGCTGCTCGAGGCGCGCAAGCTCGACGCCGCCGCAGCCAGTCCTTACCAGCGCGCACTGGCGCTGGGCCTGGCCTGGAGCCGGCGCCCCGAGGCGCTGGCGTACTTCACCCGCGTCGCCCCCGCCGACCTCGACGACCGCACCGCCGAGTGGCAGGTACGCGCGGCCTTGTGGGCCGGCGACTGGCCGCGCGCGGCGCAGGCCCTGGCGGCGCTGCCCGACAACCTGCGCAGCCTCGCGCGCTGGCGCTACTGGAGCGCGCGCGTCACCGAGCTGCAGGGCGACACCGCCGGCGCCCGGGCCGCCTACACCCAGGTCGCCGCCGCCGACAACTACTACGCGGCGCTGGCCGCCGCGCGCCTGGGCCAGCCGTACGCGCCGCATTCGCAGGCGGTGGCGATCAACAACGCCGCGGCGGCGCAGATCGCGCAGAAGCCGGCCTTCGTCCGCGCCCACGAGCTGTTCCTGTGCCAGCTCAAGCCGCTGGCGGGGGCCGAGTGGCAGGCCGGGCTCGACGCCCTGGACCCGCCGGCGCGCACCCAGGCCGCCGCGCTGGCGCTGCGCTGGGGCTGGTATGCGCAGGGCATCGCCAGCGCCAGCAAGCAGGGCGTGTTCGACGACTACGAGCTGCTCTACCCGCGGCCGTACGACGCGCCGGTGCATGCCGCCATGGCCCTGACCGGGCTGCCGGAGGACCTGATCTACGCCATCCTGCGCCAGGAAAGCCTGTACGACAGCGAGGCCACCTCCCGCGCCGGCGCGCTCGGCCTGCTGCAGCTGATGCCGGACACGGCGCAGCGCGTGGCGCGCCGCTGGCAGCGCCCGCCGCCGCCGCGCGAGCAGCTGTTCGACCCGGCGGTGAACGTGCAGCTCGGCAGCGCCGAGCTGCACGACCTGATCGAGCAGTTCGGCGGCCAGGTGCCGGTGGCCATCGCCGCCTACAATGCCGGTCCCAACGCGGCCGCGCGCTGGCTGCCCGACGCGCCGCGCGACGCCGCGGTGTGGATCGAGAACATCCCCTACAACGAGACGCGCGACTACGTGCAGCGCGTGCTGTGGCACAGCGTGGTGTTCGGCTGGCGCCGCAGCGGCGAGCCGCAGAAGCTCGACGCCTGGCTCGGCCAGGTCAGCGTGCCGCCGCCGGCGCCGGCGGCGGAGGATACGCAGGCGCCGCCCCAGGCGGAGCAGCCCAAATGAGCCGCAGTGGCGACGGCCGCCACGGTCCCGTTCTCCTTGCTCCCCGGCCGGCCGTGGCACCAATGTCCGGCTGCTTCAGCGCAGGCGCCGCTTCATGAAGGCCTTCCTCGTCGGCGGCGCGGTGCGCGACGAGCTGCTCGGCCTGCCGGTCAAGGAGCGCGACTGGGTGGTGACCGGCGCCACGCCGGAGGACATGAGCGCGGCCGGCTACCGGCCGGTGGGCCGGGACTTTCCGGTGTTCCTGCACCCGCAGACCAAAGAGGAGTACGCGCTGGCGCGCACCGAGCGCAAGTCCGGCCGCGGCTACCACGGCTTCACCTTCCACACCGGCGCCGAGGTGACGCTGGAGGAGGACCTGATCCGCCGCGACCTCAGCATCAACGCCATGGCGCGCGACCAGGACGGGCGCCTGATCGATCCCTACGGCGGCCAGCGCGACCTCGAGGCGCGCCTGCTGCGCCACGTCTCGCCGGCCTTCGGCGAGGACCCGGTGCGCATCCTGCGCGTGGCGCGCTTCGCCGCGCGCTATGCGCCGCTGGGCTTCACCGTGGCGGGCGAGACGATGGCGCTGATGCGGCAGATGGTCGGGCAGGGCGAGGCCGACGCGCTGGTGCCGGAACGGGTGTGGAAGGAAACCGAGCGCGCCCTCGGCGGCGACGGCCGCGCCATCGACGGCTACCGTCCGGGGATCTACTTCGAAGTGCTGCACGGCTGCGGGGCGCTGGCGCGGGTGATGCCGGAACTGGCGGCCCTGTCCGGCGTGCCGCAGCGTGCCGATTACCACCCGGAGGTGGATACGCTGGTGCACACGCTGATGAGCGTCGATGTGGCGGCGCGCCAGGGCTTCCCGCTGCCGGTGCGCGTCGCCGCGCTGCTGCACGACCTGGGCAAGGCGGCGACGCCGCAGGAGGAATGGCCCAGCCACCGCCAGCACGAGTCGCGCGGCCTGCCGCTGGTGGAGCAGTTCTGCGCCCGCCTGCGCGTGCCCAACGCCCAGCGCGACCTGGCGCTGGCGGTGACGCGCGACCATCTCAACGTGCATCGCGCGCGCGAGCTGCGCCCGGCGACCCTGCTCGACCTGCTGGAGCGCTTCGGCGCGTTCAAGCGCGGCGAGTTCTTCGACCAGGCCCTGGACGCCTGCCTGTGCGACGCGCGCGGCCGGCTTGGCCAGGAGCACTGCGAATATCCGCAGGTGGCCTGGCTGCGCCGCCTGCGCCAGCTGGCCGCGGCGGTCCAGGCCGGCGAGGTGGTGCGCGACGGTTTCGAGGGCGTGGCGGTCGGCGAGGAGCTGCGCCGCCGCCGCCTCGAGCGGCTGGCGCAGGCCTGCGCGGCCGGCTGAGCCGCCGCGCCGGGCGAGAGCGATGAAGCGGCTCGGGCTGATCCTGCTCTCCGCCTGCGCCGCGGCCGGCTGCGCCGCCACCGCGGCGCCGTCCTGTCCTGGCGGCGCGCAGGCCGCGCTGCTGGACCAGCTGTACTTCGGCAGCGCCCGCCCGCATGGGCCGGACGTCACCGCGCAGGAGTGGGACGCGTTCGTGCGCGACGAGATCGCGCCGCGCTTCCCGCAGGGCTTTACCGTCCTCGAAGCGCAAGGCCAGTGGCGCAACGCCGACGGCAGCGTCGCGCGCGAGCGCAGCCACGTGCTGCAAGTGGCGCATCCGGCGGACCCGGCCGGGGCGCGCGCCGTGGACGAGATCGCCGCGCGCTACAAGGCGCGCTTCGACCAGGAGGCGGTGCTGCGGCTCGCCACGCCGTCCTGCATGGCGCTGCGCTAGGCGGTGCGCTGGCGGGCCGGCCGCGGCGGCACGCCGCCGCGCCGGCGGCGCCGCAGTGAACCGGCCCTCAGCTTTGGCTCCGCCGGTCGCTTGCGGACGGCCGCCCGGCGGCCGTCTCCGGGCCGCGCCGCGAACCTGTACCAACCTGTACGCAGAGCCGCGGCGCCCGCTGGGGGGTCGACGCACGGCCGGACAGGGACGAGTCGCCATGGCACTGGATTCGATCGGCTTCGGGGACCTGCTGCGCTTGTGGATCGGCGGCCTGCTGCTGGCGGTGGTGCTCCTGGGTCAAGCGCGCAAGTTCGGGCGGCCACGCCCCGTGCTGATCCTGGCGCTGCTGCCGGCGCTGTCGTGGCTGCCGGCATCGCTGCCGCAGCTGGTGCAGCGCTGCCAGGCCGTGCTGCTCGCCACTCCGCCCGGCCTGTTCATCGAGCGCACCTTCAACCTGCCGCTGTCCTAGCTTCCCGGCCGCGGCCGGGGCCCGCTATGCCGGCACCAGCACCAGCAGCGCCGCCCCCAGCACGATGCGGTAGACCGCGAAAACGGTGAAGCGGTGGCTGCGGATGTAGCCGAGCAGCCACTTCACCGCGATGAAGGCGGTGATGGTGGAGACGACGAAGGCCACGCCCAGCGCGCCCCAGTTTTCGCCGCCGGCGCCGCCGTGCTTGAGCGCCTTCAGCAGCTCGTAGCCGCTGGCGGCGAACATGGTCGGGATGCCGACCAGGAAGGCGAACTCGGTGGCGGCGGCGCGGTTGCTGGTGCCGGCCAGCATGGCGACGAAGATGGTCGCGGCCGAGCGCGAGGTGCCGGGGAACACGCCGGCGACGATCTGCGCCAGGCCCACGGCGATGGCCACGGTCCAGGTGATCTGCGAGGCGTCCGGCTTCTTCGCCGCCAGCCATTCCGCTGCCATCATCCAGAAGCCGCCGATCAGCAGGGCCCAGGCGATCGGCCCGATCGCCTCCGGCAGCTTGAAGCCGAGCTTGGTCACGATCAGCCCCAGCACCGCGGTGATGAGGAAGGCCGCGGCCAGCTTCAGCGCGTAGTCGCGGTTCTCCGGCCGGGCGAAACCCCGGGTCAGCTCCCACAGGCGCTTGCGGTAGATCGCCACCACGGCGAGGATCGCACCGGCCTGGATCACCACGTTGAACACCTCGCTGCGCTCGCCCAGGCCGAAATGCTCGGCGATGATGAGGTGGCCGGTGCTGGAGATGGGCAGGAACTCGGTGACGCCTTCGATCAGGCCGAGCAGGATGACTTGCAGCAGGTCGCTCACGGGCAGGTCCGTAAAATAGGTTTCGAGGGAAGCGCCCCTGAGGCGCGCCGGCACAGGCCAGAAATAGGATATAGGAGGCGTCATGGATTTGCGCGCGGGCGGGGCGTTGGCGGGCACGGCCCTGGTCACCGGAGGCGGGCGCCGCGTCGGCGCCGCCATCGTGCGGGCCCTGCATCGGGCCGGCCGGAACGTGGCGATCCACTGCCATGCCTCGGTCGACGCGGCCGAGGAGCTGGCGGCGGAGCTGAACGCCGCGCGCCGCAAATCGGCGGTGGTGCTGCGCGCCGACCTGCTCTCCGCCAAGGCGCTGCAGCGGCTGGCGCAGCGCGCGCAGGCCGCCTGGGGCCGGCTCGACCTGCTGGTCAACAACGCCTCGACCTACTACGAGACGCCGCTGGGCACGATCACCGAACAGGCCTTCGAGGACCTGATCGGCACCAACCTCAAGGCGCCGCTGCTGCTGTCCCAGGCCTGCGCCCCGGCGCTGCGCGCCGCGCGCGGCGCCATCGTCAACGTCAGCGATCTCTACGCCAGCCGGCCGCTGCGCGGCCGCGCGCCCTACTGCGCCGCCAAGGCCGGGCTGGAGGCGGCGACGCGGGTGCTGGCGCTGGAGCTGGCGCCGGACGTGCGGGTCAACGCAGTGGCGCCCAGCGGCATCCTCTGGCCCAGCGACGGCAGCGTCGACAAGGCCGGCCAGCGCCGCCACCTGGAGCGGGTGCCGCTGCGCCGGCTCGGCGGGGCCGAGTCGATTGCCGAGGCGGTGGTGTATCTGGCCAGCCCGGGCGCGGCATTTATCACCGGCACGACGCTGGCGGTGGATGGAGGGGAAGGCTTGCTCTAGCGCGTTGGCCCAAGGCGTAACCCCGGGCCGCGCCGGCGGCGCGGCCTCTCCGACAACGATGGCGGGCGCCCTTGCGGCCGCAGCGCCTACCGTCCGCTGAAGATTCCCTTCAGCACCGCGCCGGCGATGCCGCCGGCAACGCCGGTTTCGGTGTTCTGCACCGCATCGCCCGCCAGGTAGGGCGCGAGGGCGTGCGCCAGGTTGGGCACGGTGAGGGTCTGCAGCCAGACCTTGCCGGGGCCGGTGAGGCGCGCCACGAACAGCCCGTCGCCGCCGAACAGCGCGTTGGCGAAGCCACGCATCAGGGTGACGTCGAAAGTGACGCTGTCCTGGAACATGCCGATGTGGCCGGGATGCACCCGCAGGGTTTCGCCCGGCGCCAGCTCGTAGGTCACCACCTCGCCGCCCAGCTCGACCCAGGCGGTGCAGGGCCCGGACAGGCGCTGCAGCAGGAAGCCGTCGCCGCCGAAGATGCCGGCGCCCAGCGAGCGCTGGAAGCCGGTCGACAGCTGCAGGCCCTCGGTGCCGCAGAGAAAGCCGTGGCGGTGGATCAGGTAGGAGTGCCCGGCCGGCACGTCCACCTGCATGATCGAGCCGGGCACCTTGGCGGCGAAGGCCACCACGCCGCGCCCGGCCGGCGCCGAGTATTCGGTCATGAACAGGCCGCCGCCGGAAAAGGCGCGGCCCAGCGCTCCCCAGATGCTCCTGGCCCCGGCGGCGTAGGCGGTGGTGCGCATCTGCACGCTGTCGCTCATCCAGGAGAATTCGCCCGGTTCGGCGACGATGCGGTCGCCGCCTTCAAGGCCGATCTCCAGGACCGGCATGGTGGTGCCGCGGATCTGCGTTTTCATGCGGTGCCTCCGGTGCGAAGCGACTTGCGCTTTGATGCGGTTTTGCGCGCCGCGGATTTCTTTTTCGCCGCCGGCGGCAGCGCAGCCGACGGCCGTGTGCGCCGGCGGAACATCTCCACTCCGGCGCCGCGCGTCTCGTTGAAGATGTCGGGCTTGAGCAGGGACACGCGGACCGCATCGACCCGCTCATCCTCGAAGCTGAACTCGATCAGCTCCGCCGCCAGGGTCTCCAGCAGCGGCGTGTGCGGCCGGCTCTCCCAGCCGCGCAGGTAATTGCGCACGCGGTCGTAGTCGATCACCTCGTACAGCCCGGCGGGGCGGCGCGGCGGATCGAGCATGTACAGGTCCACGTCCACCCACAGCCGGGTCGGCTTCTCCGGGTGCAGCTCCCAGGGATGCAGGCCGACGTGCACCTCGACCTCGACGCGGCGCAGGCGCGCGCAGAGATAGTCGTCCTGCGGCAGGGTTTGGCGCGGCTCGTTCATGATGCGGTCCCCGTTGTCAGTGCCACTTCCAGGCGTGCGTCGCCCAGCGGTTTCTTGCCGGGCCCGAAGCTGCGTTCGAACAGCAGGGTGCGGCCGTCGCGGCGGATCAGCACGACGCTGCTGGCGCGGGTGCCGTAGCGCTCGCCGCGGATGAAGGCCGGCGCCAGCAGCCGCTCCATCTCCAGGCCGACGCCGGTCTGCGGCAGCTCCGCGTCCGCCGCCAGCTGCTCGTCGGCCAGCGCCTCCAGCAGCGGCGCCAGTTCCGGCCAGGCCGCGCCGCGCTGCGCGCGCAGCCATTCGCCGAGCACGGCGCTGAGGCGCCGCGTCTTCGGCCACGGCGCATCGAACGGGCCGTTGGAGATGCCGTGCACGCCGGGCGCGATGCGGCGCCGCGGCGGGGCGAAACGGTTGCTGGCATGGACCAGCTCGCGACCGTCCCACAGCAGGCTGTTATGCGGGCCGTAGGCGTCGCCGGCGGCGCAGATGCGCGCGGCGTAATCGGCGGCGCTGTCCCGCCCGGCGACGAAGTCCTTCACCAGCTCGCCGCGCGAGCGCGGCGCCGGCGCCAGGTGCGGCTCGCGCACATTGGTCACCGCGGCGAGACGCCCGCCGCGGTGCAGCGCCAGCCAGCCGCCGCCCTCGCGCAGGTCGCGGCCGCCGGCGACGCCGGGCAGGTCGTTCCAGCCGCCGAGCGGCGCCGTCGGCCGGCCGTGGAACTCGTCGCGGTTGGCGGCGAGCGCCAGCAGGTAGTCGGGATGCGCGTCCCAGGCAAAGGCGATCAGGCACATGGGGGCTGTTCGAAAATCTCTGACGTATTCCATGCCATGCCGCAGCTTACCTTTTCGCCCCGGGCGGGGCGCAACACGCGCAGTGCCCGGATTGCACCCGGCGCGCCGCGCGAAGGGCAAGGCCACCCGCCCATCTTCCCGCTCGCGCCTTGCCGGCACAAAATAAAGCGACGGCGGCGCGGCATGGAATACGTCGGGGGCGCCAGAACCAGCCCGGCACGGCGGTGTCAGTGTCATGGTCCAGGCGTATGCTGGAACCGCTTTCCTCCCCCGAATCCGCAAGACGATGACCCCTCTCAACGAGTACGAACACCGCCAGCTGGAGCAGATCCGCGCCTGGCGCGCCCAGTCTCCGGGCCTGGCCACCCGCACCATCGGCAAGGCCTCCGGCCCGCTGGCCAGCGCGGTCGAAAAGGCCGTGCCGACGGTGGCGTTGCGCCTGAGCCTGGACGCGGTGCACGCCGCCGCGGTGCGCCTCAGCGACCGCCGCTCGATCCTGCGCAAGGCCGGCGTGTCGAACGTCGAGGAACTGCGGCATGCGGAGCTGCAGACCTGCGACCGCCTGGCCCTGCAGGTCGGTCAGCGTGCCGCGCTCGCCGCGGGCGGCAGCGGCGCGCTGTTCGGCGTCGCCGGCGGCCTCGGCCTGGTGGCCGACCTGCCGACCCTGCTGACCCTGACCTTCCGCACCATCCACCGCACGGCGCTGTGTTACGGCGAGGACCTGACGCCGCCGGAGCGCCGCCCCCTGCCGGTGGCGGTGTTCGCGCTGGCCTCGGCCAACTCGATGGAGGAGAAGGAGGACGCGCTGCACGCCATCGACTCCGTCGGCGGCGGCGCCGGCGACGCCGGCGTCGAAGGCATGAGCCGCGCCGCGCAGCGCGAGCTGGCCAAGGACAGCGTCGCCTTCAGCCTCAACAACCTCGGCAAGAGCCTCGCGCGCAACCTCGGCTGGCGCAAGGCCGGCGAGTCCCTGCCCCTGGTCGGCGCGGTGGTCGGCGGCTCGGTCAACGCCTGGTACCTGCACGACCTGGCGCGCGCCGCGCGCTACACCTTCCAGCTGCGCTGGCTGCGCCAGAAATACGGGCACGAGCACGCCCTGGAGCCGGCTGCCGCGGCGGCGGAGTGAGCGGTCCTCCGGAACTGCGGCCGGCGCGCGCCGGCGAGGCCGGGCGGCTCAGCGCCATCGCCCACGCGGCCAAGGCGGCGCTCGGCTACCCGCCGCCGCTGATCGCGGCCTGGCACGAGGAGCTGACCATCGAGCCGGAGCTGCTGCTGCGTCACACCGTCTGGGCGCTGGAGTGCGAGGGCGCGGTGCAGGGCTTCTTCAGCATCCACGCCGCCGGCAGCGGCGCCGTGCTGGCGCACCTGTGGGTCGATCCGCCGGCGCAGCGGCGCGGCTTCGGCAGCATGCTGCTGCGCAAGGCCCTGCAGCTTGCCTCGGTGAGCCGGCTCGCCTGGCTGGAAGTGGACGCGGAGCCGAGCGCGGAAGCGTTCTACCTGCGGCACGGCCTGCACAAGGTCGGCGAGATCGCGGCGCCGATCCCGGGGGACGAGAAGCGCGTGCGGCCGCAGCTGCGATACACCGTTCCGCGCGGCTAGGCCGTACCCATAGCGGCGCTGCCGGCCGCCGGTCAGCTACATCCGGATCACGGCGACGGGCTGGAGCCAGGGCCTGTTCACGCTATTTGATCCCTTCCCGGGGGTAACGCAGCGATCGAATGGCGCGAACAGACCTAGTCGTCGATCCCCAGCTCCTTGATCTTGCGCGTCAGCGTGTTGCGGCCCCAGCCCAGGCGCTTCGCCGCTTCCTGGCGCTGGCCCTTGCAGGCGGCGAGCGCGGAGTGGATCAGGGTGCGCTCGAACAGCGGCGCGGCTTCGCCGAGCAGGTCGCTCTGGCCGGCGGCGAGGCGCGCGTCGGCCCACTGGCCGAGCGCCTCGTGCCAGGAGCCGGCGGCGGCGGGCGCCGCGGCGGACGCGGCCGTGCCCGCGGCGGATGCCGTCGCCGCGGCGGCCTCGGCCGGCGCGACGGGCTGGCGCAGCTCCGGCGGCAGGTCGGCGAGGTGGATGTCGCGGCCCGGCGCCATCACCGTCAGCCAGCGGCAGATGTTCTCCAGCTGGCGCACGTTGCCGAGCCAGTCGTAGGCCTTGAGCCGGTCCAGCACCTCCGGCAGCAGCTGCTTGGGCTCGGCCTTCAGCTCCTTGGCGGCGGCGTCGAGGAAATGGCGCAGCAGCAGCGGGATGTCCTCGCGCCGCTCGCGCAGCGGCGGCAGCCGCACGCGGATCACGTTGAGGCGGTGGAACAGGTCCTCGCGGAAGCGGCCTTCCTGCACCGCCCGCTCCAGGTTCTGGTGGGTGGCGGCGATGATGCGCACGTCGACGTTGACCGGCGCCACGCCGCCGACGCGGTAGAACTGGCCGTCCTGCAGCACGCGCAGCAGGCGCGTCTGCAGGTCGGCCGGCATGTCGCCGATCTCGTCGAGGAACAGGGTGCCGCCGTCGGCCTGCTCGAAGCGGCCCTTGCGCTGGGTCTGGGCGCCGGTGAAGGAGCCGCGCTCGTGGCCGAAGAACTCGGACTCGAGCAGGTCCTTGGGGATCGCCGCGGTGTTGATGGCGATGAAGGGCTTGGCGGCGCGCGGGCTGTTGGTGTGCAGGGCGCGCGCGATCAGCTCCTTGCCGGTGCCGGACTCGCCGGTGATCAGCACGGTGATCTGCGAGGCGGCGAGGCGGCCGATGGCGCGGAACACGTCCTGCATCGCCGGCGCCGCGCCGATGATGGCGGGCCGGTCGTTGCCCGGCACGCTCGCGGCCACCGTGCTGCGCTTGGCGGCGGCGCGCTCGACCAGCGAGGCGACGCTGTCGACGTCGAACGGCTTGGGCAGGTACTCGAAGGCGCCGCCCTTGAACGCGGCGACGGCGGCGTCGAGGTCCGAATGCGCGGTGACGATGATCACCGGCAGCTCGGGCTTGGCGGCGTGGACCCGCTGCATCAGCTCCAGGCCGTTGACGCCGGGCATGCGGATGTCGCAGATCAGCACGTCGGGCGTGTCCTCCTGGATCGCGTCGAGCAGCTCGGCCGCGCCGGGGAAGCTCTGCACCGCCATGCCGACCCGCTGCAGCGCCTTCTCCAGCACCCAGCGGATCGACTCGTCGTCGTCGACGATCCACACCTTGATCGCGGCGCTCACGGCATATCCCCGAGCGGCAGGAACATGGAAAACACCGTACGTCCCGCTTGTGACTGACATTCGATCAGCCCTCCATGGCTGTGAATGAGGTATTGGGCGATGGGCAGGCCCAGGCCGGTGCCCTCGGCGCGCGTGGTGACCATCGGGTAGAAAATCTTCTCCATCATGGGCGGCGGAATGCCGGGGCCGTTGTCCTCGATGTCCATCTGGATCACCAGGCGGTGGCGGCGGCCGCCGATGGTGACCTGGCGGCGGGTGCGGGTGCGCAGCACGATGGTGCCGCGGCCGTCGCGGTGGTACGAGGCCAGGGCCTGCAGCGCGTTACGCGCGACGTTGAGCGCGGCCTGGATCAGCTGCTCGCGGTCGGCCAGCACCTCGGGGATGCTGGGGTCGTAGTCGCGCAGCACGGCGATGCCGCGCGGCGCCTCGGCTTCCAGCAGCTGGCGCACGTGCTCGAGGATCTGGTGCACGTTGACCATCGCCTTCTGCGGCAGGCGGTTGGGACCGAGCAGGCGGTCGACCAGGTTCTGCAGGCGGTCGGCCTCGCGGATGATCACCTGGGTGTACTCGCGGTGCTCGCTGTCGGGATACTCCCGCTCCAGCAGCTGCGCCGCGCCGCGGATGCCGCCGAGCGGGTTCTTGATCTCGTGCGCCATGCCGCGGATCAGCTCGCGGCTGGCCTGGTGCTGGGTCAGCAGCAGCTCGTCGCGCGAGATGCGCAAGTGGCGGTCGAGGGCGAGGATTTCCATCATCAGACCCGGCTTGCCGCCGAGCAGCGGCGTGACCGTGCAGTCCACCGTGATCGGCTCCTCGCCGTTGCGCCGCAGCTTGAGCTCGCGTTCGATGAAGCCGCTGCCGGTCTCGATGGCGCGGCGCAGCCGTTCCTCGTGTTCGCCGAAGCGCGGCACCGCCTCGGCCAGCGCCTCGCCCAGCGCATGGTGGCGGCTGAGGCCGAACAGGCTCTCGGCGGCGGAATTGATGTAGGTGATGCGCAAACCATGATCGAGCGTGATGACCGCCGTCGTCAGCCCGTCGAGGATGGCGGCGGGCTGGCTCCGGCTAAGAACGGAGAATTTCATAGTTGGCTGCTCGCAAGATGTGCGCCAGCGGCGTAAGCGTGCAGTAAGCGGCGGCGGCGGGCGGCCGCCCGCCGGTGTTCAGTGCCTGGCGGTCGGCGGCTTGACGTGGATGGTCACCGCGGCCGTGCGCTCCAGCTCGCGGCCGTCGGCGCCGATCAGGGCGGCGGACACGCTGTGCTCGCCGCGGTCCACCCGCGCATAGAGGAAGGCGGTGGACGGCGTCGGTTCCTTGTTCTCGGCGGTACCGTCGAGGTAGTAGATCACCCCCTCGCCGGGCTGCAGGCTGCCCGATACCGTCACCGTGAACTTGCCCTCGGCGTCGCGGATGGTTTCGTCCTGCGCCGGCGAGGCGATGCTGAAGCTGCCGCCGCCGCCACCGCCGCCTTCAGCCTTCGGCGCCGGCGCGGTGTCCGCCAGCGGCGCGCTGGGCGGCGGGCTGGCGCTGTGGCTGTAGGTCTGCAGGTGCGGCAGCTCCGCCGGCTTGTCGCTCGGCGCCTGCGGCTTGTCCGAGTAGTGCACCACGCCCTTGTCGTCGGTCCAGCGGTAGACGTCGCCGGCGACGGCGGCGGAACTGAGGCAGGCCAGGGTGACGGCGATCAGGATGCGCATGCGCGGCAAAATAGCGCGCGGCCGGGGCGCTGTAAACCGGATTGCGCCGCCATCTGCAAGGCGCAGCAAAAAGGCGCCGCCGGTCTGTCACAAAGGCCAAACAAGAAGGCCCCCTCGCGGGGGCCCTCCAGTGAAACATCCGACTTCCTGCTTCGTTTTTACCCCCTTGAGTCAAGGGGGTGGTTCGCGAAGCGAACCGGGGGTTGTGGCAAACCCAGCCGGGTACCACTCCCTGTGAGCGTCGCTTACAGGGAGTAGTACATGTCGAACTCGATCGGGTGCGTCGTCATGCGGAAGCGGGTCACTTCCTGCATCTTCAGCTCGATGTAGGCGTCGATCAGGTCGTCGGTGAAGACGCCGCCGGCGGTGAGGAAGCCGCGGTTCTTGTCCAGGTGCTCCAGCGCCATGTCGAGGCTGTGGCAGACGCGCGGGATCTTCTTGTCCTCTTCCGGCGGCAGGTGGTACAGGTCCTTGTCCGAGGGCTCGCCCGGGTGGATCTTGTTCTGGATGCCGTCGATGCCGGCCATCAGCATCGCCGCGAAGGCGAAGTACGGATTGGCCGAGCTGTCCGGGAAGCGCACTTCGATGCGGCGCGCCTTCGGGTTGCTGACGAAGGGGATGCGGATCGAGGCGGAGCGGTTGCGGGCCGAGTAGGCCAGCATCACCGGCGCTTCGAAGCCCGGAACCAGGCGCTTGTAGCTGTTGGTGCCCGGGTTGGTGAAGGCGTTGATGGTCTTGGCGTGCTTGAGGATGCCGCCGATGTAGTACAGCGCGGTCTCGGACAGGCCGCCGTAGCCGTCGCCGGTGAACAGGTTCTTGCCGCCCTTGGCCAGGGACTGATGGACGTGCATGCCGCTGCCGTTGTCGCCGACCAGCGGCTTGGGCATGAAGGTGGCGGTCTTGCCGAAGCTGTGGGCCACGTTCTGCACCACGTACTTCAGCTTGAGCACCTCGTCGGCCTTCTTCACCAGGGTGCCGAACTTGACGCCGATCTCGCACTGGCCGGCGGTGGCCACCTCGTGGTGGTGCACTTCGGTGACCATGCCGCAGGCTTCCAGCGTCTCGCACATGGCGGAGCGGATGTCCTGCAGCGCGTCGACCGGCGGCACCGGGAAGTAGCCGCCCTTCACGCCCGGGCGGTGGCCGGTATTGCCGTCCTCGTAGTCCTTGCCGGTGTTCCAGGCCGCTTCCTCGGACTCGACGTGCACGAAGGAGCCGGACATGTCGGCGCCCCAGCGGACGGAGTCGAAGATGAAGAATTCGTTTTCCGGGCCGAAGAAGGCGGTGTCGGCGATGCCGGTGCTCTTCAGGTAGGCCTCGGCGCGGTGCGCCAGCGAGCGCGGGTCGCGGCCGTAGCCCTGCATGGTGGAGGGCTCGATGACGTCGCAGGTCAGCACCATGGTCGGCTCTTCGAAGAACGGATCGATGAAGGCCGAGCCCGGGTCGGGCATCAGGATCATGTCGGACTCGTTGATGCCCTTCCAGCCGGCGATCGAGGAGCCGTCGAACATCTTGCCGTCGGTGAACAGGCTTTCGTCCACGGTGTGCGAAGGCACGCTGACGTGCTGTTCCTTGCCACGCGTATCGCAAAAGCGGAAGTCGACGAACTTCACGCTCTTTTCCTGGATGGTCTTCAGTACGTCTTTACCCGACATGGGTGCTGTCTCCTGCGAGGGGTGTTGAATAGTTGAGCCCACCGGTTGGCCGGCAGTGCACCGATTTGAAGCACGAACTATGCCAAAGCGCTCTTCAAAATGCCCCGACGGCAGGCTTTGAACAGGCTGGTTCCCTGGCGCCGGGAAGCCTCTGATCCATCCCATGCCCAGCCGCGCCTCGGCGGCGCCGTCCGTGCACTCGAAGTGCACCGCGCTCCCCGCCTTGCCCTGCGGCTCCCGTTCAGAGACGGAAGCGCCGGGTGGGCAGGGCATGGGATGAATCAGGGGCTCCCTAAACCCGCGGCTGTTCAGGCCGCGGGCGGGGGATTATACGCGCGCCGGGCTTTAGCCCTTGAGGCAGGTCTTCATGAAGGCCTTGCGGTCCGCGCCCTTGAGGCCCTTGCCGGTGGCGTCGGCGTTGCAGTCCTTCATCTTCTGCTGCTGGGTCGTCTTGACCGGAGTCGCGGCAGGGGCGCCGTCCTTGCTCAGGCAGGCCTTCATGAAGGCCTTGCGATCCGCGCCCTTCTTGCCCTTGGCGTCGGCGTTGCAGTCCTTCATCTTCTGCTGCTGGCTGCCGGCCGGCTTGGCGTCGGTGGCCGGAGCAGTTGCGGGAGCTGCGGCCGGAGCGGCTGCGGCAAGCGCCGCGGCGTCGGCGGCATAGACCGGAACGGCCGCGCAGGCGGCAAAGACGGCGGCGAAGAGCATCCCTTTCATCGCGATTCTCCTAGGCAGTTGGCGGCTGCGGCGCAGCCATAGTTGTCGGATCCGGCGCAGCGGGGCGCGGGACGCTCCGAGCCTAGCACGGCCGCGAACGGGCTGGATTACAGGATGCCTCCAGGGTTCCGGCGGATTGACCGGCCCATCCCGGCATGACACCGTCAGCCGCTCCTCCGCTGGTCCGGCCATGCGCAGATTCCTGCCCCTGTATGTCCTCGCCGTGCTCGCCGCGGTGCTCGCCGCCGCGGTCCTGGCGCGCTGGGGCGGGGGGCTCTATCCCGGTGGCGGCGCCGCAGTGCTGGCGACACCGGCGGGGGCGGCGGCGCCGGTGCCGCTGCTGCGCCTGCTGCTGCAGATGCTGGTGGTGATCGGCGCCGCCCGCCTGTGCGGCCGGGGTTTCAGCCGTCTCGGCCAGCCCGCGGTGGTGGGCGAGATTGTCGCCGGCGTCCTGCTCGGGCCCTCGCTGCTCGGCCTGCTGTGGCCGCAGGCGCTAGCGGCGTTGTTCCCGGCGGCGGAGCTGGCGCCGCTGCAGCTGCTCAGCCAGGTCGGCGTGCTGCTGTTCATGTTCGGCATCGGCATGGAGGTGGACTTGTCGGAGCTGCGCCGCCAAGCGCGCGCCGCGCTGGTCATCAGCCACGTCAGCATGGCCCTGCCGTTCCTATTGGGCATGGCACTGGCGCTGATGGCCTATCCCCTGCTGGCGCCGGCCGGCGTGCCGTTCCACGCCTTCGCCCTGTTCCTCGGCATCGCCATGAGCATCACTGCCTTTCCGGTGCTGGCGCGCATCCTCGAAGAGCGGCGCATGATGCACACGCCGGTGGGCCGCATGGCCATCGCCTGCGCCGCAATCGGCGATGTCAGCGCCTGGTGCCTGCTGGCCCTGGTAGTGGCTCTGGCCCACGCCGACGGGCCGTGGGGCGCGGCGCGCAGCGCCGGCCTGGGGCTGCTGTTCGTGTTGGCGCTGCAATGGGGCGTGAAGCCCTGGCTGCGGCGCCGCTTCGCCCGCGAGCTCGCCCCCGCCGCGGCGCTGGCCTGGGCCCTGCTGCTGTTGCTGGCCTGCGCCGCCTGCACCGAGGCGATCGGCGTTCACGCCCTGTTCGGCGCCTTCCTCGCCGGCACCGCGATGCCCGCGGGCGCCGGCCGGCGCGCTCTGCTGCGCGATCGCCTGAGCGGCTTCGCCGCCGCCGGGCTGCTGCCGCTGTTCTTCGCCCTGACCGGCCTGCGCACCCAGGTCGGCCTGCTGCAGGGCTTCCAGGACTGGCTGCTTTGCGGCCTGATCGTGGCGGCGGCGGTGGCCGGCAAGCTCGGCGGCACCCTGCTGGCGGCGCGCTGGACTGGCTCCGGCTGGCGTGAGGCGTTCCGGCTCGGCGCGCTGATGAATACGCGCGGCCTGATCGAGCTGATTGTGCTCAACCTGGGCTACGACCTCGGCATCCTCTCCACCCGCGCCTTCACCATGCTGGTGCTGATGGCCTTGCTGACCACGGTCGCCACCGGGCCCCTGCTGCAACTGGCCCGGATCGGCCAGGGCGCCGCCGAGGACGCGGCCGCATCACGCGCTTCGGGTTGATGCCGCGCTTGCGCGAAGGTACGGCGGCGGCCGGCAGCGGCAAGGCTTTCAGCGGAAGCTCTGCTGCGCCGTCACCGCGCCTTGGCGCGAGGACGCCCGACCGCTTCCATCCAGCCGGTTTCGGCCGGGTTGATATACTTCCCGGCCATTTTTCCGACCGTTGCGCACCCGCCATGACCTTCCAGGACCTGATCCTGACGCTCCAGACCTACTGGGCCCGGCAGGGCTGCGTCATCGTCCAGCCGCTGGACATGGAAGTGGGCGCCGGCACCTTCCACTGGGCCACCTTCCTGCGCTCGATCGGTCCCGAGCCGTGGAACGCCGCCTACGTTCAGCCCAGCCGCCGCCCCACCGACGGCCGCTACGGCGAGAACCCCAACCGCCTGCAGCACTACTACCAGTTCCAGGTGCTGATGAAGCCGAGCCCGCCGAACATCCAGCAGCTGTACCTGGATTCGCTCAAGCTGCTCGGCTTCGATCCGCTGGTGCACGACATCCGCTTCGTCGAGGACAACTGGGAGAGCCCCACCCTCGGCGCCTGGGGCCTGGGCTGGGAGGTCTGGCTCAACGGCATGGAAGTGACCCAGTTCACCTACTTCCAGCAGGTCGGCGGCCTGGAGTGCAGGCCGGTGGCGGGCGAGATCACCTATGGCCTCGAGCGCCTGGCGATGTACATCCAGAAGAAGGAAAGCGTCTACGACCTGGTGTGGTCGGACGTCGGCGGCCGCATCGTGACCTACGGCGACGTCTACAGGCAGAACGAGGTGGAGCAGTCCGCCTACAACTTCGAGCACGCCGACACCCGCGCGCTGTTCGAGCGCTTCGCCGTGGCGGAAGCCGAGTGCCAGCGCATGATCGAGGCCGGCCTGCCGCTGCCGGCCTACGAGCGCGTGCTGCAGGCCTCGCACAGCTTCAACCTGCTCGACGCGCGCGGCGCCATCAGCGTCACCGAGCGCCAGGCCTACATCCTGCGCGTGCGCACCCTGGCGCGGCTCTGCGCCGAGGCCTATTACGCGGCGCGCGAGAAGCTCGGCTTCCCGCTGCTCAAGCAGCAGGCGGCCTGAGACCGCCGTGGGCACGGTGCATCGCGGCGGCTGCCTGTGCGGCGGCGTGCGCTACGAATACGGCGGCGAATTCACCCAGTTCGTCTACTGCCACTGCGGCCAGTGCCGCAAGGCACAGGGCAGCGCTTTCGCCAGCAACGCGCCGATCGAGGAGGCGAAGTTCCGCCTGCTCGCCGGGGCGGAGCTGCTGAAGGGCTACGCCTCCTCGCCGGGCAAGCAGCGCGTGTTCTGCGGCAACTGCGGCTCGCCGATCTACAGCAAGACCGCGGCGAAGCCCGGTGTGCTGCGCCTGCGCATGGGCACGCTGGACACGCCGCCCGGCATCAAGCCGCAGGCGCATATCTACACGGCCTCCAAGGCCGCCTGGTACGACATTCTCGACGGCCTGCCGCAGCACGCGGAACGGGCGTAGTCATCAAAAGAAAAGCGTCATGACCCAAGACCTGCTGCTCGAACTCGGAACCGAAGACCTGCCCGCGCGCTACGTGCGCCCGCTTGCCGAGGCGCTCGCCGCCGGGTTCACCGGCGGACTCGGCAAGCGCGGCGTCGCCGCCGGCGCCGCGCGCGTCTACGCCACGCCGCGCCGCATCGCCGTGCTGGTGGCGGAGGTCGCCGAGCGCCAGGCCGACCAGAACCTGGAGCGCAAGGGCCCGCAGGTCGCGGCCGCGTTCAAGGACGGCCAGCCGACGCCGGCGGCGCTGGGCTTCGCCAAGTCCTGCGGGGTCGAGTTCAAGGCGCTCAAGCAGGAAAACGGCTACCTGGTGTTCCGCAAGAAGCAGAAGGGCCGCAGGACCTTCGAGTTGATCGCCGAGATCTTCGAGGAGACCCTGAAGCAGATGGATACGCTGGTGCCCAAGCGCATGCGCTGGGGCGGCGGCGAGGAAACCTTCGTGCGTCCGGTGCAGTGGATCCTCGCGCTGTACGGCGGCCGCGTGATCCCGCTGCAGCGCTTCGGCCTCAAGGCCGGCAGGAAGACCCATGGCCACCGCTTCCATGCGCCGAAGGCCATCGCGCTGCAGACGCCCGGCGCGTACGAGGCGGCCCTGCGCGAGGCGAAGGTGTGGGCCGATTTCGCCAGCCGCCGCGACGCGATCAAGTCCCAGGTCGAAGCCGAGGCCGTCCGCCTGCGCGGCACCGCGCGCATCGCCGAGGAGCTGCTGGACGAGGTGACCGCCCTGGTCGAGTGGCCGGTCGCCATCTCCGGCGCCATCGAGCAGCGCTTCCTGCAGCTGCCGCCGGAAGTGGTGGTGGCCACGGTGGAGACCAACCAGCGCTACTTCACCGTGTTCGACGGCGCCGGCAAGCTGCTGCCGCACTTCATCACGGTGTCCAACATCGAGTCGAAGGACGTGGCCCAGGTCATCGCCGGCAACGAGCGCGTGGTGCGGCCGCGCCTGACGGATGCGCTGTTTTTCTGGGAGCAGGATCGCAGGCAACCGCTGGAGGCCCACGGCGAGAAGCTCGCCACGGTGACCTTCCAGAAGGACCTGGGCAGCACCGCCGACAAGGTGGTGCGCATCCGCAAGCTGGCCGGCCACGTCGCCGCGCTGGGCGGCGTCGATGCCGCCGTGGCCGACCGCGCCGCGCGGCTGGCCAAGTGCGACCTGGTCACGCGCATGGTGTACGAGTTCCCGGAGCTGCAGGGCCTGATGGGCGGCTACTACGCCCGCGCGGCCGGCGAGCCGGAAGCCGTGGCGCAGGCGGTGGCGGAGCACTACCGGCCCGTCCAGGCCGGCGGGCCGATTCCCTCGACCCGCGCCGGCCAGGTCGTGGCCCTGGCCGACAAGCTCGACACGCTCGCCGGCATCTTCGCCATCGGCCAGAAGCCGACGGCGAGCAAGGATCCCTATGCCTTGCGCCGTGCGGCGCTGGGCGTGCTGCGCATCTGCATCGAAGGCGAATTGGACCTCGACCTGCGCGCGGTGCTGAAGACCGCGCTCGAAGCCCAGCCCGCCGGCAAGCGCGACGAGGCCGTGCTCAACGACATCTGGGAGTTCCTGGTCGAGCGCCTGCGCGGCCTGTGCGCCGAGCGCGGCGCCGGCCCGGAGCAGTTCGAGGCGGTGCGTGCCATGGGCGCGTCGCGCCCGCTGGACTTCGTGCGCCGGCTCGACGCGCTGCGCGGCTTCCAGGCCACGCCGGCCGCGGCCACCCTGGCCGCGGCGGACAAGCGCGCGCGCAACATCCTGCGCCAATCCGGCGGCCAGGCCACCGCCACGGTGCAGACCGGACTGTTCGACACGCCGGCCGAGCACGCGCTGCTGGCCGAGCTGGAGCGGGTGGAGGATGCGGTCAAGCCGCTGCGCGAGCGCGCCGGCTACGGCGCCATGCTGCAGGCCCTCGCCGCGCTGAAGGAGCCGGTCGACGCGTTCTTCGAAAGCGTGATGGTGATGGCGGACGACCCGGCCGTGCGCGGCAACCGCCTGGCGCTGCTGGCGCGGCTGGATGCGCTGTGCCGCGAGGTCGCGGATCTGTCGTGCCTCCCCGGCTGAGGCCGGTTTGCATCGTTCAAGCGGTGCGGTTCTTGCGGAATCGCCGCGGTTGTTCAGCGTCGTTGTGCCGGCTCAGGTCTTTACCTGCGCCGCCAACTCGTCCGCTGTCCAGATCGGTTTCGGAAACCGGTCGCGCAGGACCAGCAGATCTGCGTCTCCGGTCACCAATGCGTCGGCATCCCCGACGTATGCGAGAGCCAGGAACATCTTGTCCTTCTCATCACGGCAGTCGGGAAGATGGGGCCAAGGTGCCGACAGTGCGACCACTTCAGCATAGGGCAGAAAATCGCCGAGCAGGTCCTTCTGCTCTTCCGCCGAGAGTTTGAACTTGGGGTAAGCCAGGACCCGGACAAGTTCGCGCACCGTGTCCTGACTCGCCAGAGGTCGAAGCTGCTGGTGCTGCCAAGCACGACGGATCCAGGCCACGCGGCCCGCCCTGAATAACAGCGCCGACAATACGATGTTGGTGTCGAGGACGACCCGACCCCTCATCGACGGGCCCAGGCAATGGCGTCTTCAACATCCTGCTCGGTGATGCCAAGTTCCTCCAGCTTTTCGCGAACGGCCTGGGCTTTTTGGATCTTCACCGGGGTCAGCACGATGCGGCCGCCTTCGACAGTGACATCGAAGTACTCCGCCGCATCCACGCTAGACACGGCCGCCTTGGGCAAGGTGATCTGATTCTTCGAAGTGAGTTTGGCGAGCATAGGAATGCCTTCATTTCAGCGGAGTTAAATCTTACTTCCTTGTATCCTTTTTTCAAGGGAGGGTATCAATTTTCATATTTAGCAAATAAAATCAATGAGTTAATAACTAGGCGTCCATAAGTGCACTCGGCTCGAAGAGCAATCCGGGCGCTGCCGGCCCTGTATCTAAAGGCAGTTGTGCGCAAGGCTGGGTGTCGCCCACCTCATCAGCAAATGGCAGCAAGGGCGGGCATATGTCTTTCGAATGGAAAGACTCGGGATATCGCCAATGCCGGGCGACAGGCATCGTGCTTGTCGTTTGGGCGGGCTCCCCGAGGAGGCCGGTAAGGGGAAGCGCTTACTCCATCAAGTGCTGCCGGCGGTCACGAAGAATTCCAGTTGGACACTTCGAAACTTCGGCTGGACCAGGGCCTGTTCACGCTATTTTGATCGCAGCGATCGATATAGCGTGAACAGGCCCTAGGTATTCGGCTGATTCGCCACGCTGTCGTTGACCGCCGCGATCTGCAGCTGCGCGAACTCCTTCAGCTCCTCGCCGTTGAGGTCGGACACGGCCCAGTATTCCATCCCGTCCTTGCACCAGTGCACCAGGCTGTAGCCCTCGCGCGACTGGCCGTGCGGCGCCTCGTCGCCGTCGCTGGCGGGCCAGATGTAGAGATTGATGGCGTGCTTGCGGTGATGGTAGACCAGCGCCGCCACCTCGCGATGGGCGATGTAGTCGAGGCGGCCGCCGACCAGCGGATAGCCCTGTTGCGCCAGGTCGCGCACCGGCGGGGCGTAGTCCAGCTTGCCGGCGAACCAGGGCTTGACCGTGTGCTGGTCGCTGGAGGCGACGTCGTTGAGATGGTCGGCCTGCAGCGAGCGCACCTGCGCCGCCACCAGCTCCTCGCGCAGGGTCTCGTCGGCGCGGCGCGTGCCCAGCCCGAAATTCAGGCCCACCGTCAGCGCCAGGGCGGCGGCGAGCGGCAGGGCCCAGCGCGTCAGCTCGCGCCGGCGCGGCGCCGCGGGGGGCTGCGCCGGCGCGGCGGGCGCAGCGGCCGGCAGCTGGCGCTGCAGGCGCGCGCGCAGCGTGTCCGGCGCGCGGTGGTAGGGCAGGGCGCGCACGGCCTGGGCCAGGCCCTTGTGCAGGCGCAGCGCGGCGGCGCATTCGGCGCAGCCTTCCAGGTGCTTTTCGAACGCCAGGGCCTGGCTCAACTCCAGCTCGCCGTCGGCGTAGGCCGGCAGCAGCCGGCGTGCTTCTTCGCAGTTCATCTCGTTCATCACAACGCCTCGATCTGGATGCGCAATTGCGCGCGGGCGCGCGACAGGCGCGACATCACCGTGCCCAGCGGCACGCCCACGATCTCGGCGATCTCCTTGTAGGACAGTTCCTCCAGTTCGCGCAGGACCAGGATTTCGCGGTATTCCGGGGCGAGCCTGAGCAGGCCCTGCTCGACCAGGGCCTGGTCGGCCGCGCGCAGCAGCAGCTTTTCCGGGTCGGTGCCGTGCAAGATCTCTTCTCCGCTCGCCTCCTCGGTATGCAGACCGACGGTGGCCTCGTCGTATTCCACCTCCGACTTGCGGTGTCGGCGCTGCTCCACCCAGGTGTAGAAGGTGTTGCGCACGATCGCCAGCAGCCAGGCGCGGCCGTCGCCGCCGCGAAAGGTGCCGAAGAAGCGGAAGGCGCGCAGGTAGGCTTCCTGCACCACGTCCTCGGCGTCGTGCGGATCGCGCGCCAGCCAGCGCGCCAGGTTGTAGGCGGCGTCGAGGTGCGGCGACATCGCCGCTTCGAAGCGGCGGGCCGGTTCGTGATCGGTCACGCGCAGATCCACAGGTGTATTTCCTTTCGCCATAACCGGCCCGGCCCGCGCTTTATTCCCGCCCGCCCGCGGCGCCCGGCCGGGCGCCGCCGCTGGCGGAATATCCGCCGCCCCGGGGGCGCCCGCAAGTGGGGCGCCCGGGTGGATGGAATAAACCGCGGGCACCGCCGGTATTGCTCCTCGAATCCCACGGAGCGCGCGAAATGACCCAGCAGGACCCCAAAGACGCAGGCGGCGAACAGGGCGGCCTGTCCCGCCGCGAAGTGCTCAAGTGCATGGCCTGGGCCGGCAGCGGCGTGGTCTGGACCATCAGCGGCGGCGTCGCTTCCTCGGCGCTGGCCGGATCGGCCCAGGCCGCCGAAAGCCAGGGCGAGCTGAGCTTCGTGCAGATCAGCGACAGCCACATCGGCTTCAGCAAGCCGGCCAACCCGGACCCGCTGGCGACGCTCAACGAGACCCTGGCGAAGATCAAGGCGCTGCCGACCCCGCCGGCCTTCATCCTGCACACCGGCGACATCACCCACCTGGCCAAGCCGGAACAGTTCGACACCGCGCAGCAGATCTACGGCTCGCTCGGCATCCCGGTGCATTACGTTCCCGGCGAGCACGACCTGGTCGACGGCAACAACCCCAAGCCCTACGCCGAGCGCTTCGCCAAGGACAGCCAGGGCGACGGCTGGTACAGCTTCGACGCCAACGGCGTGCACTTCGTCGCTCTGGTCAACGTGGTCAGGCTCGGCGACAAGGGCATGGGCACGCTCGGCGATGCGCAGCTGGCCTGGCTCAAGAACGATCTCAAGGGCAAGTCCGCGTCGACCCCGATCGTGGTCTATTCGCACTTCCCGATGTGGGCCCTGTACGAGGATTGGGGCTGGGGCACGCAGGATTCGCTGGAGGCGATGAAGCTGCTGCGGCGCTTCGGCTCGGTCACCGCCCTCAACGGCCACGTCCACCAGATCCAGCAGAAGGTGGAAGGCAACGTCACCTTCCATTCCGCCCGCTCCACCGCCTACCCGCAGCCGGCGCCCGGCCAGGGCGCGGGTCCGGGGCCGCTGCTGGTGCCGGCCGAGCAGCTGCGCGCCAATGTCGGCCTGCGCTCGGTGAGCATCCGCCAGGGCAAGGGCCTGCTGGCGCTGACCGACAGCAGCCTGGCCTGACGCCGGGGGTTTTCCGATGAGACCGCAATACCACCCGGGCCTCGCCTGGTGCCTGGCGCTGACCGCCGCCGCCGCGACGGCGGCCTGGGCCGACGGGGCCGCCACCAAAGGCGATGCGCAGCACGGCAAGGTGCTGTACGGCGGCTGCATGGGCTGCCATTCGCTGGACGACAACGACGTCGGCCCGATGCATCGCGGCGTGGTCGGCCGCAAGGCCGGCAGCGTCCCCGGCTACGCCTATTCGGCGGCGCTCAAGGATTCCGGCATCGTCTGGGACCCGGCCAGCCTGGACCGCTGGCTGACCAATCCGCAGAAGATGGTTCCCGGCGCCAAGATGTTCTTCTCGGTGCCGGACGCGCAGAGCCGGGCCGACATCATCGCCTACCTCGCCACGCAGAAGTAGCCGGGCGGCCCCGCGGGCGGGATGCGCGAATCGCGGCAGCGGGGCCGAACTGCTTTACTATCCCGCATCCCCAATCCCGACTCCCGGCTGTCATGAAGCTCGTAATCCTGGACCGCGACGGCGTCATCAACGAGGACTCGGAAGAGTTCATCAAGTCGGTGGCGGAGTGGAAGCCGATCCCCGGCAGCCTCGAGGCCATCGCCCAGTTGTGCCAGGCCGGGTACCAGGTCTATATCGCCAGCAACCAGTCCGGCATCGCCCGCGGCCTGCTCGATTTCGACGCCCTGTTCGCCATCCAGGACCGCCTGCAGCGCGCGGTGGCGGAGCTGGGCGGGCGCATCGCCGGCTTCGAGTTCGCGCCGGACCATCCCGACCAAGCCAGCGACATGCGCAAGCCCGGCCCGGGCATGCTCAAGGACCTGGCCAAGCGCCTCGGGGTGAACCTGGAGGGAGTGCCTTTCGTCGGCGATTCAGAGGGCGACATCCTGGCGGCGCGGGCGGCCGGGGCCAGACCCATTTTGGTGCTCACGGGCAACGGTGCGCGCACCAAAAAGAAGCAGTCCGCGGCGGACGTACCAACTTACAAGAACCTTGCCGAGTTTGCGCGCACTCTTTTGGGGCAAGTTTAGCTTAGGCCGTTCGCGCAGGGTCCTTGCAGGCTCGTCAAATCCCCGCTCGTCCGCACACCGCATAGTCCTCGCGCCGGCGGTCGATGCGCACCGCCACGCCTTTCGCGTCCGGCACCGCGCCCGGCTTGTGGATGGTCAGTTTCAGCGACAGCACCGGGTGGCGCTCGAACAGCAGCCGCGCCAGGGATTCGGCCAGGGCCTCGATCAGCCGGAACTCGCGCGAGGCGGCGAACGCCACCACCTCGTCCGACACCGCCTTGTAGTCGATGGCGTCGCGCAGGCGGTCGGTGGCGGCGGCGGCGCGGGCGTCCATGCCCAGCTCCAGGTCGATCAGCAGCGGGCGCGGCCGGTGCTGCTCCCAGGCATGCACGCCGATGACGGCGCGGGCCTGCAGGCCGGTGATGAGGATGTGGTCGTAGGCGCTCATGGCCTCATGCCGCTTCCATCACCGGCGGCCGCAGCTCGTGCAGCGGCCAGCGGGCGCGCGCCAGGACGCCGCCGGCCTGCTGAGCCTCGGCCTGCCGCGCCCAGCCGGCGTAGGCGATCATTGCCGCGTTGTCGGTGCAGAACTCGGGGCGGGCAAAATACATCTGCGCCTCGCCGCGCTGTTCCATCTGCGCAAACTTCTCGCGCAGGCGCCGGTTGGCGCCGACCCCGCCGGCCACCACCAGCCGCTTCAGCCCGGTTTCGCGCAGCGCGCGCTGGCACTTGATCGCCAGCGTGTCGGTCACCGCTTCCTCGAAGGCCAGGGCCAGGTCGGCCTTGGTCTGGCCGTCGGCGTCCCTGGGCAGGGTGGTCAGCACCGCGGTCTTCAGGCCGGAAAAGCTGAATTCCAGCCCGGGCCGGTCGGTCATCGGCCGGGCGAAGCGGAAGCGCCCGGGCCGGCCGGAGGTGGCCAGCTTGGCCAGCTGCGGTCCTCCGGGATAGGGCAGGCCCAGGGCCTTGGCGGTCTTGTCGAAGGCCTCGCCGGCGGCGTCGTCCAGGGTCTCGCCGAGAATGGCGTAGCGGCCGACGCCGTCGACCCGGGCGATCATGGTGTGGCCGCCCGAGACCAGCAGCGCCAGGAACGGGAATTCCGGGCGCCGCTGTTCCAGCATCGGCGCCAGCAGGTGGCCTTCGAGATGGTGCACCGGGATCAGCGCGGCGCCGGTGGCGGCGGCCAGGCCGGCGGCAAAGGCGCCGCCCACCAGCAGCGCGCCGATCAGGCCGGGGCCGGCGGTGTAGGCGATGCCGGTGATGTCGGACTGCCGCACCCCGGCGGCCTTGAGCGTCTCCGCCACCAGGGCATGGATGCGGCCGGCATGGTCGCGCGCCGCCAGTTCCGGCACCACCCCGCCGTACTCGGCGTGCATCGCCGCCTGGCTGTGCAGCACGTGCGCCAGCAGGCCGCGCTCGCCGTGATACACCGCCGCGGCGGTCTCGTCGCAGGAGGTCTCGATGCCGAGGATGGTGCCGGGGGAGGCCATAGGTCGCGTATTGTGCTCGAAAAGCCCGGGGCGGGGGCGTTTTTTGCCTTGCCCATCAAGGGTGAGCGGGCAGATGCCGCCCCGCCGCCCCGCCACCTCCGGTCAAGTAATGCTTTACTTGGCCGGGGCGTATGGATAGAATCGCGGGCCCTTTAATGGGGGCAACCCCTTTCTGTTTCGAGAGCATCGCATGCCGTCCGTCCGCGTCCGCGAAAATGAGCCGTTCGAAGTCGCCCTGCGCCGTTTCAAGCGCACCTGCGAGAAGGCCGGTGTCCTCACCGACCTGCGCTCGCACGAGTTCTTCGAGAAGCCGAGCCAGGAGCGCAAGCGCAAGCGCGCCGCCGCGGTGAAGCGCCAGGCCAAGCGCGTTTCCCGCGAGACCACGCGTCAGACCCGCCTCTACTGAGCCGGGCGGTACGGCGCCGTTTTCGCGCCGCCGCGTCAATCGTTGTCACGAATCCGCGCCCACCACGGCGCGGATTTTTGCTTTTCTGGGATTTGCGTTCACGCGGCGGCGCCCGTCGCCTGAGTACTTCAAGTACGCTGCGCCCAGACCATCAGGAGCAGACCTGCCATGACCGACCTCAAGACCCGCATCACGGACGACGTGAAGACCGCGATGAAGGCTGGCGAAAAGGACAAGGTCTCGGTCCTGCGCATGCTCACCGCCGAGCTGAAGCAGCGCGAGGTGGTGGACGCGGTCGAGCTGACCGAGGCCGTGGTGATCTCCGCCATCGAGAAGATGATCAAGCAGCGCCGCGACGCCGAGTCACAGTTCCGCGCCGGCAACCGGCCCGAGCTGGCCGACAAGGAAGCGGCGGAAATCGCAGTGCTCTCCGCCTACCTGCCGCAGCAGCTGTCCGCCGCGGAAGTGGATGCCCTGATCGCCCAGGCCATCGCCGAGACCGGCGCCGCCGGCGGCAAGGACATGGGCAAGGTGATGGGCTGGATCAAGCCCAGGGTCGCCGGCAAGACCGACATGGGCAAGCTGTCCGGCCTGATCAAGGCCAAGCTGGGCTGAGCTGAGCGGCCACCCGCCGCCGCGAGCCCGCGCCAGACGCGCCGGCAGAGCAAAGAACGGCTTCTAAAAGAGGCTGTTGCTTTTCCCCGCGGTCTTCGCGGCTTTGCGTGGGCCATGTTTTTGCCGTCTACTTTGGACGCCGATGTCCAGAATCCCGCAAGCCTTCATCCAGGACCTGCTGTCCCGCACCGACATCGTCGAGGTCGTCGGGCAGCGGGTCGAGCTGAAGCGCGCGGGCAAGGAATACAAGGGCCTGTCGCCGTTCACCAACGAGAAGTCGCCGTCGTTCTTCGTCTCGCCGGCCAAGCAGATGTTCTTCTGCTTCTCCTCCGGCAAGAACGGCACGGCGATCAACTTCCTGATGGAGAACGACCGTCTCAGCTTCGTCGAGGCGGTGGAGGAGCTGGCCAAGCGCGCCGGCCTGACCGTGCCGCGCGAGGGCGGCCGCGGCAACGACCAGCTGGTGCTGGAGGGGCCGCTCGACGCCCTGGCGGCGGCGGAGCGGTTTTTCCGATCTCAATTGAGAACCCACCAGCCGGCGATCGACTACTTGAAGCAGCGCGGCCTCTCCGGCGACACCGCCAAGCTCTACAACATCGGCTACGCGCCCGATTCCTGGGACGCGCTGGCCCAGCAGTTCAAGGGCGACACGGCCCATGCCATCACCGCGGGGCTGCTGAAAAAGAAGGAGGAGACGGGCCGCGTCTTCGACGTGTTCCGCAACCGGGTCATGTTCCCGATCCGCGACACGCGCGGCCGGGTGATCGCGTTCGGCGGCCGCACCCTCGCCAACGACCCGGCCAAGTACCTCAACTCGCCGGAGACGCCGCTGTTCCACAAGGGCCGCAACCTGTTCGGCCTGTACGAAGCCAAGCAGTCGACCAAGTCCGAGCTGCCCTACCTGATGGTGGTGGAGGGCTACATGGACACGGTGATGCTGGCCCAGCACGGCATCCGCAACGTCGTCGCCACGCTCGGCACCGCCACCACCCGCGAGCACCTGGCGCTGCTGTTCAAGTCCACCGCCCGGGTGGTGTTCTGCTTCGACGGCGACCGCGCCGGCCGCTCGGCCGCGTGGCGCGCGCTGGAGCAGGCCCTGCCGGAGGTCTACGAAGGCCGCGAGTGCCGTTTCATGTTCCTGCCCGAGGGGCACGACCCGGACACCCTGGTGCAGGAGATCGGCGCCGACGCCTTCCGCGCCCGCGTCGACCAGGCGATGAGCCTGACCGACTTCCTGCTCGGCGAGCTGAAGAAGCAGGTCAACCTGGCCTCGCTCGACGGCCGCGCCCGGCTCGCCGGCCTGGCCCGGCCGCACCTGGAGCGGATGCGCGAGGGTCCGCTGCGGACCATGGTGGTGGACGAGCTGGAGCGCCTGACCCGCCTCGGCCGGGCCGACCTCGACGCCCTGCTGGCCGGGCGCGAGCGCCTGCCCGCCAGTCCGGGCCGCCCGGCGCCTGCGGCGCGGCCCGAGTCGCCGGGCGCGCGGCCGGTCAAGCGGGCCTTGCAGCTGCTGCTGGAACGGCCCGAGCTGGCCGCCAGGGTGGAGCACGTCGGCCAGCTGGCCGCCATGCCGCAGCCGGGCATCGACATCCTGGTCGAGGCGATTGAATTCTTCCGCGAGCACCCCCATTGTCGGGCCAGTCAGCTGCTGGAGGAGTGGCGCGACACTCCCCGCGGCGCCGCCCTCAACCGCATCGTCGGCGTCATCGAGGCCCTGGATGACGCGGCAATCGAGCAGGAGTTCGCCGACACCATCGGTCACCTGCGCCGCAAGGCCCTGCGGGGTCGCGCCGAGACCCTGCTGGAGCAGGCCCGCCAGCGCGAGCTGGCGCCGGCCGAGACCGCCGAGCTCAACCAGATCACGCAGCAGCTGTCGGCACCAACTTTTTAAGCCCCCGGCTGGTCTAAATAGCCGGGTTTACAGTAAAATACCCAGTTCTGAGCCGATTTTGGGCGTTACGGCTCCGCCTAGCGAGAAACGGTTGATGAGCGCATCCGACCAGCAGTCACAGATCAAGAATCTCATTGCCCTCGGCAAGGAGAAGGGCTACCTCACGTTCGCGGAGGTGTCCGACCACCTGACCGAGCTGGTCGATTCCGAACAGATCGACGACGTCATCACCATGATCCAGGGCATGGGCATCCCGGTCCATGACGAAGCCCCGGACGACGAGACCCAGCTGTTCAGCGAGCCCACCGTCGCCGCCGCCGAGGACGACGAGGAAGCCGCCGAGGAAGCCGCCGCCGCGCTGGCTTCCGCCGATTCCGAATTCGGCCGCACCACCGATCCGGTGCGCATGTACATGCGCGAGATGGGCAGCGTCGAGCTGCTCGACCGCGAGGGCGAGATCCGCATCGCCAAGCGCATCGAGGAGGGCCTGAACGAGGCCCTCTACGCCATGGCCATCTATCCCGAGACCGTGGCGATCCTGCTGGAAGCCTACGACGCGGCCAAGGAAGGCAAGAAGCGCCTGGCCGAGGTCGTGGTCGGCTTCTTCGACCCCAACGCCGAACCGGCGGCCGCCGAGGAGGCGCTGCCGGAAGAGGAGCTCGAGGAGGAGGACGAAGAGGAAGAGAGCGAGGACGGCGAGGAGGAAGAGGCCGCCGAGACCGGCCCGGATCCGGTCGAGGCCGCGAAGAATTTCGAGGAGCTGCAGGCGCTGTACGACCAGGCGTGGGATTCGCTGCTGCGCCTGGGCAGCTCCAGCAAGAAGACCCAGCAGCGCCGCGAGGCGGTGGCCAACCTGATCATGACCTTCCGCCTGTCGCCGAAGATCGTGGAGGAGATCACCCTCAACCTGCGCAACAAGCTGGAGCAGATCCGCTCGCTGGAACGCGCCATCATGCGCGTGGCGGTGAACGACGCCGGCATGAGCCGCGAGGAATTCCTGGCCAAGTTCCGCGAGGAAGGCCCGACCAGCGCCGCCTGGGTCGACAAGGCGGTGCGCGCCAAGCGCAAGTACTCCGCCACGCTGGCTTCGCGCAAGGCCGACATCGAGCAGCTGATCGCCCAGCTCAAGCAGATCGAGGGCGACAACCTGCTGTCGATCGACGAGATCAAGGACATCTACCGCCGCATGACGGTGGGCGAAGCCAAGGCCCGCCGCGCCAAGAAGGAGATGGTGGAGGCCAACCTGCGCCTGGTGATCTCCATCGCCAAGAAGTACACCAACCGCGGCCTGCAGTTCCTCGACCTGATCCAGGAAGGCAACATCGGCCTGATGAAGGCGGTGGACAAGTTCGAATACCGCCGCGGCTACAAGTTCTCGACCTACGCCACCTGGTGGATCCGCCAGGCCATCACCCGCTCGATCGCTGACCAGGCGCGCACCATCCGCATCCCGGTGCACATGATCGAGACCATCAACAAGCTCAACCGCATCAGCCGCCAGATGCTGCAGGAGATGGGCCGCGAGCCGACGCCGGAAGAGCTGGCGGTGAAGATGGAGATGCCCGAGGACAAGGTGCGCAAGGTCCTCAAGATCGCCAAGGAACCGATCTCGATGGAGACGCCGATCGGCGACGACGAGGATTCGCACCTCGGCGATTTCATCGAGGACGGCGCCGCCGTCTCGCCGCTGGAGTCGGCCACCAGCCAGTCGCTGGCCGAGGCCACCCACCAGATCCTCGCCAGCCTGACGCCGCGCGAGGCCAAGGTGCTGCGCATGCGCTTCGGCATCGACATGAACACCGACCACACCCTCGAGGAAGTCGGCAAGCAGTTCGACGTCACGCGCGAGCGCATCCGCCAGATCGAGGCCAAGGCGCTGCGCAAGCTGCGCCATCCGAGCCGCGCCAACTACCTGCGCTCGTTCCTCGACGAGTAAGCCGTCGCTTCAACCAAAAGGCCCCGCAACGCGGGGCCTTTTGGTTTGCGTCGCGGCAGGTTTCAGTGGGTGCTGTCGGGCGCCGCCACGAAGTGGCAGGCGGCATAGTGCTCGGGGCCGGTGCGGCGCAGGTTCGGCGCCGAGCGCACGCAGGCGGATTCGACCAGCGGGCAGCGGGTGCTGAAGACGCAGCCCATCGGCGGATGCGCCGGATCCGGCTGGCCGCCGCCCTTCCGGCCCCGGGCTTTCCTGGCCTCCCCGGCGGCGACCTGGGCGCCCGGCACGGCGGCGAGCAGGGCGCGGGTGTAGGGGTGGCGCGGCAGCGCGAACAGCTCCTCGCTGGCCGCCTGCTCCATCACCTTGCCCAGGTACATCACCACCACGCGGTCGCAGAGGTAGCGCACGATCGCCAGGTCGTGGGCGATGAAGATCAGGGTCAGGCCGTACTCGCGGCGCAGCTCGGCCAAAAGATTGACGATCTGCGCCCGCACCGACACGTCCAGCGCCGAGACCGCCTCGTCGCAGATCAGCACCTTGGGCTGCACGATCAGCGCGCGGGCGATGCCGATGCGCTGCGCCTGGCCGCCGGAGAACTCGTGCGGGTAGCGCTCGGCGGCGTCGGCCGACAGGCCGACGCGCTCGAGCATCCGCGCCACCAGCTGCGGATGCTGCGCGGCGGGGATTTCCGGGCACAGCTCGCGCAGCGGCTCGGCCACGATCTGGCCGACCGTCATCTTGGGATTGAGGCTGGCCAGCGGGTCCTGGAACACCATCTGGATCTCGCGCCGCAGCGGCCGCCAGTCCTTCTTCGACAGCGCGGTCAGCTCCTGGCCGGCATAGCGGATCGAGCCGGAGTCGGCCTGCTGCAGCCCCACCAGGGTGCGCGCCAGGGTCGACTTGCCGCAGCCGGATTCGCCGACGATGCCCAGGGTCTCGCCCGGCCGCAGGTCCAGGTGCAGGTCGTCGACCGCGTTGATCGGACCGCTGCGCCGCCACGGCAGCAGGCCGCGCTGGCGGAACCGCACGCTGAGATGACGCACCGAGAGGATGGGAGACTGCGGCTGGGGCAGGGACGACATGCCGCTATTTTGCCAGAAGGCCCGCGCGGCAACGGCGCAAAGACGGTCTCATCACCACGAGGCGAAGGCGCAAAGACGCGCAGGAACCGCCAACTTGCCTTCGAAAAGAAAGTCTTTGCGGCGGTTCTTCGCGTGGGTTGACGTGCAGCCGCCGCTATTCCGCCCGGCGCCGCCGCGCCTGGTCCAGCGCCGCGCAAACCTGCTCGACGCCGTCGAGCAGGCGCGGCGTGGCGCGCGCCAGCAGGTTGGCGTCGACCGGATACAGGTTGCCGTCGCGCGCGGCCGGCGCGCCGGCGAGGCGCTTCCAGTAGTCGTGGATGGCCTCGCCGTTTTCCTCGCCGCCGAATAGCACCGCTTCCGGGCGCGCCGCCAGCATCGCCTCGGCGCTGACCGGCGCCGCCAGGGTCGGCAGGCCGGCGAAGACGTTGATGCCGCCGCACAGCGCGATCGCCTCGCTGATCGGGCTGTCGCGGTTGACGCTGTAGGCCGGCGCGGTCTCGATCTGGTACACCGCGCGGATCGGCGCGGCGCCGCGCCAGCGCTCGCGCAGTCCTTCCAGCCGGCTGCGGTAACCGCGCGCCGCCGCCTGCGCCTGCGTGCGCAGGCCGAGCAGCGCGCCGGTGCGCTCCAGCGCCGCGGCCACGTCCTCCAGGCCGCGCACCCGCAGCGGCTCGACGCGCAGGCCCAGGGCGCGCAGGCGCGCCACCGTCTCCGGCGGCGTGCCGCCGTCCCAGGCCAGCACCAGGTCGGGCTTGAGCCCCAGCACCGCCTCGAGATTGACGGTGGTGGCGTCGCTGACCTGCGGCAGCCTGCGCACCTGCGGCGGATAGTCGCTGTAGGCGGAGACGCCGACCAGGCGGTCGCAGCCGCCGACGGCGCAGGCCAGCTCGGTCAGGTGCGGCGCCAGGCTCACCACGCGCTGCGGCGCCGCGTCCCCCGCCGCCGCGCCGCAGAGGAGCGCGCCGCACAGCGCGGCGAGCACGGCGCGGCGCCTCATGCGATCCAGACGCCGGCGGTGAGCAGGGCGGTCAGGGCCAGCAGGATCAGCAGCGCGCGCAGCTGCATGCGCAGCACCTCGGCCAGCGCCGCGTCGAGCGAGGACGCGACCACCGGGCCGCCGCCGTCCTCCCAGTCCAGCGCCGCGCTGGCCACGGTGGCGAGCACCGTCCAGGTCTGGCGCTGCCAGTCGGCGGCCACGCCCTCGCGCAGGTGGTGCCAGTCGGCGAGGGCGTCGTCCATGCTGCCGGCCAGGGCGTAGAGCAGCGCGGTGAGGCGCGCCGGGATCCAGGCCAGCGCCGAGTGGATCTGGTTGGCCAGCCGGGCGGCCGGCGTGTCCACTTCCTCCACCAGGTTGGGCAGGCGGCTGGCGAGGCGGTACAGCACGGCGCCGGCAGGGCCGGCGGCGAGGAACCACCACAGCATGCCGAACAGGCGCTCGTGCGACTGGATGAACAACGCGCCGAGCAGGCTGCGGTGGTCGGCATCGGGCGCCGGCCCCATCTGCAGGCTGGCGCTGAGCCGCGTCACCGTGGCCGAGTCGCCGGCCGAGCGCGCGCTGCGCAGGCGCTGCACGTCGTCGGCGAGATCGCGCGGGCCCAGGCACAGGAACAGCACCAGGGCCTGGTAGGGCAGGCGCAGCAGCTCGTCGTGGAGCTGGCGCTGGATCAGATACACCAGCGCCGCCGGCACCAGCGCGAACAGCGGCGGCAGCAGCGTCGAGCGCCAGAAGGCGGGCAGCGGCAGCGCCTTCTGCAGCGCCGGCCAGATGCCGCCGCGGGTCGCCGCATCGCGGTGCGGCGAGAACAGCCGCTCCGCCACCAGCGCCAGCAGCATCGCCAGCAGCTTCATGCCGCCAGCCCGGCGCGGTAGCGCGCCCAGTCGAAGCACGGGCCCGGATCGGTCTTGCGCGCCGGCGCGATGTCGCTGTGGCCGGTGATGCGCGCCGGGCCGATGCGCGCGTAGCGCGCCAGGATCGCGCGCGTCGCCGCGGTCAGCGCCGCGTACTGCGCGTCGGTGAAAGCCTGCGTGTCGCAGCCTTCCAGCTCGATGCCGATGGAGAAGTCGTTGCAGCGCGTGCGGCCCTCGTAGAACGACTCGCCGGCGTGCCAGGCGCGGCGGTCGAACGGCACGTACTGGGTGATGGCGCCGTCGCGGAAGATGCACAGGTGGGCCGAGACCCGGCGCGTGTGGATGGTGGCGAAATAGGGGTGGGCGTCCGGGTCGAGCCGGTTGAGGAACAGGTCGCTGATCCAGGGGCCGCCGAACTGGTCCGGCGGCAGCGAGATGGCGTGGATCACCAGCAGCGAGATGTCGGCCGGGTCGGGGCGCTCGTCGTGATTGGGCGAGGGCAGCTGGCGGGCGGCGGCGAGCCGGTGGCCGGCATCCACCGACAGTTGCGGAACGCCGGCGGGGGCCGTGCGGTCAGATGGCAGCCCTTTCACGGCGCCAGGCATCTAAACTCGGGACTTGTGATTGATCATTCTGACACCGCGTTGCGTCCGGGACGGCGCTGTTTTGGCGTATTGCAGCGTCCCTCGCTCCTGATGCGCTTAGAGTACACGGCGTCGCTCGTTCCTTGCACTACGCGAAAACAGGCGCCATCGCGGCGTCCCATGATCAATAACAAGCCCTGAACAAGAACGGAGTATCCATGCGCTTCATTGTCCCATTCGCCGCGGCTTTTTGCCTGGCGGCCTGCGCCACCCAGTCCTCCGCCACCGGCGGCACGGCTTCCGCGGCCGCCCCGGCCCCTGCCTCCGGCGCGGCGGACCTGCCGGACATCGATATTCCCTACAGCCGCTTCACCCTGGCCAACGGCCTGACCGTGATCGTGCACGAGGACCACAAGACCCCGGTGGTGGCGCTCAACGTCTGGTATCACGTCGGTTCCAAGAACGAGCCGGCCGGGCGTCACGGCTTCGCCCACCTGTTCGAGCACCTGATGTTCGAGGGCTCGCTGCATTTCGACAAGGACTATTTCCAGGCGCTGGAGCCGGCCGGCGCCACCGACATGAACGGCACCACCAACGTCGACCGCACCAACTACTTCGAGACGGTGCCGACCTCGGCGCTGGACCGCGCGCTGTGGCTGGAGTCCGACCGCATGGGCTACATGGCCCAGTCCATCACCCAGGCCAAGCTCGACCAGCAGCGTGGCGTGGTCGAGAACGAGAAGCGGCAGGACGAGAACAAGCCCTACGGCAAGGTCGAGGACATCATCGCCGCGCAGAGCTATCCGCCGGGTCACCCCTATTCCTGGACCACCATCGGCAGCGAGGAGGACCTCGACGCCGCCACCCTGGCCGACGTGAAGAAGTGGTTCGCCACCTACTACGGCCCCAACAACGCCGTGCTGGCGATCGCCGGCGACGTCGACACCGCCGCGGTGAAGCAGAAGGTCGAGCACTACTTCGGCGGCCTGCCGCCGGGGCCGCCGGTGCAGCACCTGCGCAACTGGCCGGCGCCGCTGCAGGGCGACAAGCGCCTGAGCATCGTCGACCAGGTGCCGCTGCCGCGCCTGTACCTGGTGTGGAACGTGCCCGGCGACGGCGAGCGCGACAACGTGCTGCTCTCGGCCCTGGCCCAGGTGCTCGGCGGCGGCAAGGACAGCCGCCTGTTCCAGCGCCTGGTCTACCGCGACCAGAGCGCCACCTCGATCGAGGCCGGCGTCGACAGCAACGAGGTCGGCAGCCAGTTCCAGATCGTGGCGACGCTCAAGGCCGATACCGATCCGGCCGCCGCCGAGCGGGCGATCCGCGAGGAGCTGCAGCGCCTGGACGGCGAGGGGCCGACCGCGGCCGAACTGGAGCGGGTGCGCAGCACCACGTACGCCGGCATGGTGCAGGGCCTCGACAAGGTCGGCGGCTTCGGCGGCAAGGCCGGGCTGCTCGCCGCCAACCAGACCTTCCACGACGATCCGGCGCATTACCGCATCGAGATCGGCTACGAGCGCGAGGCCACCCCGGCCGACGTCGCCGCCGCCGGCCGGCGCTGGCTCGGCCAGGGCAGCTTCACCCTCGAGGTCGAGCCGCAGCAGGACCTGCGCGCCGCCGCCGGCAACGGCGCCGACCGCAGCCACCTGCCGGCGCTGGCGCAGACGCCGCCGCTGAAGCTGCCGCCGTTCCAGCACGATGCGCTGTCCAACGGCCTCAAGCTGCTGCTGGTGGAGCGCCACGGCGTGCCGGCGGTGAGCATGAACCTGATCTTCAACGCCGGCCGCGCCGCCGACGCCGGCGGCCGCTCCGGCACCGCCGCGCTGGCCCTGGACATGCTCGACGAGGGCGCCGGCAAGCGCAGCTCGCTGGAGATCGCGCAGCGCCAGGCCGAGCTCGGCGCCAGCATCGCCAGCGCCAACTTCCGCGACGTCTCGATGGTCGGCCTGACCGCGATCACGCCCAAGCTGTCCGACTCGCTGGAGTTGTACGCCAGCCTGGTCAGCGAGCCGACCTTCCCCGAAGCCGAGCTGGCGCGGGTCAAGCAGCGCCTGCTGGCAGCGATCACGCAGGAGAAGTCCGAGCCGTTCGGCATGGCGCGGCGCGTGCTGTCGCGGCTGCTGTTCGGCGAAGGGCATCCGTACGCCTACGCCGGCCTGGGGCTGGAGAGCGACGTCAAGGCGATCAGCCGCGACGACCTGGAGAGCTTCCGGCGCCGCTGGCTGCGGCCGGACAACGCCACCCTGGTGGTGGTGGGCGACACCACCATGGCGCAGATCAAGCCGCTGCTGGAGCAGCGCCTGGGGGGCTGGCATGCGCCGGCCGCGCCGCTGCCGGTGAAGGACATCGCGCCGCCGCCGCCGCAGGCGGCGCCGCGCGTGTTCCTCATCGACAAGCCCGGCGCGGCGCAGTCGCTGGTGCTGGCCGCCAACCTGGCGCCGCCGGCGGCCGACCCGGACCAGGAGGCGATGCACACGGTCAACACCGCGCTCGGCGGCATGTTCGGTTCGCGCCTCAACCGCAACCTGCGCGAGGACAAGCACTGGAGCTACGGCGCCAGCTCGAACCTGCTCGAGGCGCGCGACCCGCAGGTGTACCTGGCCCACGCCAACGTCGAGGAAGCCCGCACCGCCGACTCGATGCGCGAAATGCGCAAGGAGCTGACCGGGATCCTGGGACCGCGGCCGCTCAGCGCGGCCGAGATCGACGCCGCCAAGCAGGCCCAGGTGCGTGCCCTGCCGGGCAACTTCGAAAGCGTCGGCGAGGTGGCGGGCGCGGTGGGCCACCTGATCGAGTTCGGCCTGCCGGACGACTACTGGAACACCTATGTGCCGAAGGTCGAGGCGCTGGACGCGGCGCAGCTGAAGACGGCGGCGGCCAAGCTGATCAAGCCGGAGCAGCTGACCTGGATCGTGGTCGGCGACCTGGCCAAGGTCGAAGCGCCGGTGCGCGCCCTGAACTTCGGCGAAGTGCACGTGCTCGACACGGACGGCAAGCTGATCCGCTGAGGGCCCACGCAAAAGCGCCCGGCATGGCCGGGCGCTTTTTCATCCGTGGTTCAGCGGCTGCGGCCGCTGCGGGCCGCCCGGGCTACCCGGTTTACTCGTTGCGGCCGCCGGTCTCGCCCAGCGGGCGGCTGAAGGTGAACTGGGCCGGCTCCACCACCAGGCGCTTGGCCGGGCCGGAAACGTCGCCGGAAATCGCCTCGAACGGCAGGCCGACGATGAACACCGCCGTGCCCAGCAGGGTGCCGGCGAAGCTCAGCGGCCGCAGCAGCAGGATGTCCGCGGCGATGGCGCCGGAGGACGGGGTGTTGTCGTTCTCGCTGCTGAAGCTGGCGTCGTTGCTCCCGGCAGCGCCGGCGGCGGTCGACAGCAGCAGCAGGGTGGCGGCGGCGAGGCTCAAAGCCGAGGCTTTCTTGGACATGGCGGCGCGGACCTTCAGTTTTCCCCAGAATGCCGAGCCTAGGCGCGGGGTATAGTCCTGTCAACTTCCGCATCACTTGAGACATGTTCGGTATCGTCCTGTACCAGCCGGAAATTCCCCCCAATACCGGCAACATCATCCGGCTCTGCGCCAATACCGGGGCGCGCCTGCACCTGGTGCGGCCGCTGGGGTTCTCGCTGGATGACGCCCAGCTGCGCCGCGCCGGCCTGGATTACCACGAATACGCCGAACTGCGCGTCTACGACAGCCTCGAGCAGATCCGCGCCGAGCGGCCGCAGGCGCGCTGGCTGGCGCTGAGCACCCGCGGCCGGGTCCGCTACGACGCCGTGCGCTACAGCGCGGACGACCTGCTGCTGTTCGGGCCGGAGACACGCGGCCTGCCGGACGCGGTGCTGGAGGCGCTGCCGGAGCAGCAGCGGCTATACCTGCCGCAGCAGTCGGGCGTGCGCAGCCTCAATCTTTCCAACGCGGTGGCGGTGACCGCCTACGAGGCCTGGCGGCAGCTCGGTTTTGCCGGCAGCGCATCGCGGTAGGCCCTTCCGGCCGGCGCCTTGGCGCCCTCGAAGTTCCCTAGGAGTGGGCGCCCGGCGGAAGCGCCGTCGCCCGCCAGGCCTGCGCGAAGCTGCGGGCCCGCCGCAGTTCGCCGAACATCGCCGCCCATTCGTGGAAGGCGATGCGGAACGGGTTGTAGGTGTGGATGTTCCTGGTCAGGCCGTAGACCACCGGCTCGCGTTCCGGCTCGAAGCTGCCGAACAGCCGGTCCCAGATGATCAGGATGCCGCCATAGTTGCGATCGAGGTAGCGCGGGTTGGAGCCGTGGTGCACGCGGTGGTGCGAGGGCGTGTTCAGCACCCACTCCAGCGGGCCCAGGCTGCGCACCGCCTCGGTGTGGATGAAGAACTGGTAGATCAGGCTGATCGACATCTGCAGCACCACCGCGGCCGGATGGAAGCCGAGCAGGGGCAGCGGCAGCCAGAACCAGTAGCCGGTGACCGCCTCGGTCCAGGGCTGGCGCAGCGCCACGGCGAGGTTGAAGCGCTGGCTGGAGTGATGGTTGACGTGGGTGCACCAGAGCAGGCGCACGCGGTGGTGGCAGCGGTGGAACCAGTAGTAGCAGAAGTCGTCGCCGAGCAGCAGCAGCGCCCAGCTCCACCAGGCGTCCATCGGGATGGTGAAGACGCGGTAGCGGTAGACCAGGGCGAACAGCCACAGCCAGAACAGCTTCAGCGGCGCCGCGACGATGACGTTGCCCAGCCCCATCGCCAGGCAGGCCAGGGTGTCCTTCTGCTCGTAGATTTCCCGCTGGCGGTGCCAGGCCCACAGCATTTCCGCGAGCAGCGAGACCACGAACACCGGGATGAAGTAAAGGATGATGTCGTCCACGCGACGACCGCCTATCCCGCTTCGGCCCGCAGCGGCCGGTCGGCCAGCCGCTTCAGCGCTTCCACCGGCGTCACCTGCCCGGCGATGACGGCGCCGGCCATCTCCAGCAGCGGCAGCTCCACTTCATGCTGCTGCGCCAGGCGCAGCACTTCCGGCGCGGCGCGCACGCCTTCGACCACGCCCTCGATGGCGGCATAGGCCTCGTCGGGCTTCTTGCCCTGGCCGAGCAGCAGGCCGTAGCGGCGGTTGCGCGACTGGTTGTCGGTGCAGGTCAGCACCAGGTCGCCGAGGCCGGCCAGGCCCATCAGGGTCTCGGACTGCGCCCCGATGGCGGCGCCGAGGCGGCGGATCTCGTTGAGGCCGCGGGTGATCATGGCGGCGCGGGTGTTGGCGCCCAGGCCCAGGCCGTCGGCGATGCCCACCGCGATGGCCAGCACGTTCTTGGCGGCGCCGCCGATCTCCACGCCGATGACGTCGGCCGAGGTGTAGGCGCGGAAGCCGTCGCCGTGGAAGGCCTCGGCCAGGCGCACCGCGAAGGCGTTGTCGACCGAGGCCACCGTCACCGCCGTGGGCAGGCCCAGGCCCAGCTCGCGGGCGAAGGTCGGGCCGGAGACGATGGCCACCGGGTGGTCCGGGCCCAGCACGTCGCCGATGACCTCGTGCGCCAGCCGCCCGCTGCCCGGCTCCAGGCCCTTGCAGGCGCAGCCGATGCCCTGGCCGGCGCGCAGCAGCGGCTGGAGCCGCTCGCAGGTCTCGCGCAGGGCCGGGCTGGGGGTGGAGATCAGCAGGTCGCCGCTGGCCTGCACCGCCCCGACCAGGTTGGCAGTCGCGGTGAGCCCGGCCGGGAAGTGGCAGCCGCGCAGGTAGCGCACGTTCTCGCGCGACTCCTGCATGGTGGCCATCGCCGTGGCGTCGCGCCCCCACAGGTAGGCGCTGGCGCCGCGCCGCGTCAGCTGGATGGCCAGCGCCGTGCCGAAGGCGCCCGCGCCCAGGACCGTGATCGGCGCCTCGCCGGTCATACGGTTCCCTCGCGCCGGCCGGGACCCGGGGCGACTTCGCGGCGCCGTCCGCGCCCACGCCCGGTATCGTGATCGGCGCGCGAGCTCAAGGGCTTACTGCACCGTGGAGGGCGCGGCGGCTGCGGCGTTCTGCTCGCGGCTGCGCGCCAGGTGCTCGACGTACAGCGCCTCGAAGTTGATCGGCTGCAGCAGGATCGGCGGGAAGCCGCTGCGCTGGATCAGGTCGGCCACCGCCTCGCGCGCGAAGGGGAAGATCACGCCCGGGCAGTAGCCGGCCACCACCGCCTGGATCTCGGCCTCGGCGAAGCCGCTGATGTCGAAGATGCCGCCCTGGTGGATCTCCACCAGGAACGCCACTTCCTCGCCCAGCTTGGCGGTGACGGTGATGCTCAGCATCACCTGGTGGGCGCTGCCGCCCAGCGGCATGGCGGCGGTGCCCACCTGCACGTCGACCTGCGGGGTCCACTGCCGGGTGAACACCTGCGGCGCCTGCGGCACTTCGACCGAGGCGTCCTTGAGGTAGATGCGCTGCAGCAGCACCTGGCGGGCGGGCGGGGTTGGGGCTTGTTCTGACATGAGACCGGTTGAAGGGAAGAAGGAGGCTGATTCTGCCGCAAAGCCGCGGCGTTTGCCGCAGTTCCGGTCCCGGCGGCTGCCTGGGGAACCTAGGAATCCCGCAGCAGGGGGTCCAGCTGGCCGGCGCGCTCGAGCGCGGCCAGGTCGTCGTAGCCGCCGACATGGTGCTCGCCGACGAAGATCTGCGGCACGGTGCGGCGGCCGCCGGCGCGCTGCTGCATCTCGCTGCGGCGGCCGCATTCCACGTCCACCAGCACTTCCTCGTACGGCACGCCCTTGCGGCTGAGCAGGCGCTTGGCCATGACGCAGTACGGGCAGATCAGGGAGGAGTAGACCAGGACGCGCTTCACCGCCGGCCCCCTTGCGGAACCGCCGCCGCTGCGCAGTCGGATGACGAATGGTCCATCGCCATAATTCTTTCACGAATCGGGCCAATTGGAAGCCCCGTCCGGCGTCGTCCGGCAGACTTTCGCGGCATGCCCTTGTAACCGGCCCGCGCCGGGGCCGGCGGCTACTTGGCGGTGACCGGCAGGTTGCTGCCGAGCCAGCCGTTGATGCCGCCGCGCAGGGGGTAGACCTCGGTGAAGCCGAGCTTGCGCAGCTTCACCGCGGCTTCGCCGGCCACGCTGCCCAGGGCGCAGTACAGCAGCACCGGCTTGGACTTGTCCTTGCCCAGTTCGCCGGCGCGCTCTTCCAGCTTGGCCAGCGGCAGGTTGACCGCGTTCATCAGGTGGCTCTTCTTGAATTCGCCGGCCGGGCGCAGATCGACCACCAGGGCGTCGCGGTCGTTGATCAGGCGCACCGCGTCGAGCGGCGCCAGCCGCGTGCCGCCGCTGATCGCGCCGTGCACCTCGTTGGCGATGAACAACAGCAGCAGGACGCCGAAGGCGGCGAACAGCCAGGCGTGGTGCTGGACAAACTCGAGTAGCTGCGGCATTGGGCTTAAACCGGGGGATTCTTCAATTATCATTATCGCACCCGCCGCATGATCCCGAAAAGCCGAAAAGTCCTCCTCTGCCTGGCCGGCATGCTGCTGGCGGGCCTGGCCGTGGGCGACGAACGCTACCAGCAGAGCGCCGAGGAGCTGGCCAAGGTGCGCAGCCGCATCGAGGCCGTGTCCAAGAGCATCGAGCACGACAAGGTCGAGCAGGACCAGCTGCGCGGCGCGGTGGAGGCGGCCGAGCGCAAGGTCGACGAAGCCACCGGCGAGGCCCGCCGCATCGCCGCCCAGGTCGAGCTGCAGGAGGCGCGGGCGCGCCAGGCCCAGGCCGAGCAGGCCGCGGCGGAGCGCAGGCTGGCCGAGCAGAAGGACGCGCTGGCGCGCCAGCTGCGCGCCGGCTACGTCATGGGCCGCGGCGGCAAGGCCGAGCTGCTGCTCAGCCAGGAGGACCCGGACCGGGTCGACCGCATGCTGGTCTACTACGACAGCCTCAACCGCGCCCGCGCCGCCGCCATCGACGCGATCAATGCCCAGATCAAGCAGGTGGCGGCGCTGGCCAGGCAGTACCAGGCCCAGCTCGACGCCCTGCACAAGCTGCAGTCCAGCCACCGGCAGGCCCTGGCGGCGCTGGAGCAGACCCGCTCCGAGCGCGCCGAGGCGATGACCAAGGTGTCGCAGCGCATCGCCGGCGAGGCGCAGGAGCTGAAGGGCCTGCAGGCCAGCGAAAAGCAGCTGAAGGACCTGCTGGAACAGCTGCGCCAGGCCCTGGCCGACGTGCCGGTGGAGCCCGAAGGCGGCCACAAGTCGTTCCCGGAGATGCGCGGCCACATGGACTGGCCGCTGCGCGGCGACCTGCTGGCCCGCTACGGCGACGCCAAGGCCGGCGGCCGCCTGGTGTGGAAGGGCTGGTGGATCTCCGCCCCGGAGGGCGCCCCGGTCAGGGCCAGCGCCCGCGGCCGCATCGCCTACGTCGGCTGGCTCACCAGCTATGGCCTGATCGTGGTGCTGCAGCACGAGAAGGGCTTTTTCACCCTCTACGGCCACAACAGCGCCGTCACCCGCAGCGCCGGCGAATGGGTCGGCCCCGGCGACGTCATCGCCAAGGCCGGCAATACCGGCGGCTACGAGCAGACCGGGCTGTATTTCGAGGTGCGCAAGGGCACCGAGCCGATGGATCCCAAGGACTGGCTCGGTAAATAAGGGTTACGGGCCGTCCGGCGGCGCCGGCCTGCCGCCGGTCCGGGGGCCGAACCAGGGGCCGTTCCGGGCGGTCTTAGCTGCGCCGCTGTGCTATCTTCCCCCCAGTCGTTTCCACCCTGTGTTGGCCATGTCCTCCTCTTCCCGCGTCATCCTGGCCCTGGCGGCCGGAGCCGTCCTCGGCGCCAGCGTCACCCTCACCCATGCCGTGCTGGCCGAGCGCCAGGCCGCGGCGGCCACCGGCCTGCCGCTCGACGACCTGCGCAGCTTCGTGCAGATCCTCGACAAGGTGAAGGCCGAGTACGTCGAGCCGGTGGACGACAAGACCCTGCTGCAGAACGCCCTGCGCGGCATGCTGTCGGGCCTGGATCCGCATTCGGCGTACCTGGACAAGTCCGAGTTCAAGGACATGAACGTCGTCACCACCGGCAAGTTCGGCGGCCTCGGCATCGAGGTGCAGCTGCAGGGCGGGCTGGTGCGCGTGGTTTCGCCGATCGATGACACGCCCGCGGCCAAGGCCGGCATCAAGCCGGGCGACCTGATCGTCAAGATCGACGACGCCCCGGTGCAGGGCATGACCATCAACGACGCGGTCACCAAGATGCGCGGCGAGCCGGGCACCAAGGTCAAGCTGATCGTGGTGCGCGACAACACGCCGCAGCCGTTGACCTTCGACCTCAAGCGCGACGTGATCAAGGTGTCCAGCGTGCGCGGCCGCATGCTCGAGCCGGGCTACGCCTACGTGCGCATCTCGCAGTTCCAGATCGACACCGGCAAGAATTTCGACGAGACCCTGGCCAAGCTGAAGAAGCAGTCCGGCGGCGAGCTCAAGGGCCTGGTGCTGGACCTGCGCAACAATCCCGGCGGCGTGCTCAACGCCGCGGTCGACGTGTCCGACGCCCTGCTCGAAAAAGGCCCGATCGTCAGCATCCGCGGCCGCGATCCCGGCAACAACCACGAATTCGACGCCACTCGCGGCGACGACCTCGATGGCCGTCCGCTGGTGGTGCTGGTCAACGGCGGCTCGGCCTCGGCGGCCGAGATCGTCGCCGGCGCCCTGCAGGACCAGCACCGCGCCATCCTGGTCGGCAGCAAGACCTTCGGCAAGGGCTCGGTGCAGACCATCGTGCCGCTGCAGAACGACGATGCCATCAAGCTCACCACCGCCCGCTACTACACGCCGAGCGGCCGCTCGATCCAGGCCGAGGGCATCGTCCCCGACGTGGCGCTGCAGCCGGTCAAGGTCAGCAAGCTCGACGGCGTCGACGGCGACGGCTTCATCAAGGAAGCCGACCTGAAGGGCCGCCTCGACAATCCCAACGCCAAGAAGTCCACGGACAAGGACAAGGACAAGCAGACCGACGCCAAGCCCGATGCCGGCGGCGACAGCAGCTCGGCGCAGCCGGGCACGGCGAAGGACGGCGACAACCTGCAGCTGAGCGACTACGAGCTGTTCGAGGCCCTGAACCTGCTCAAGGGGCTGTCGATCGCCCGCGCCAACGCTGACGCCTCGGTCAACGTGGCCAGCCACTGAGAAGCGGCCGCCCGGGATCCCGGGTTCGCCTCGATAAAAACGCCGGCTCCGCCGGCGTTTTTTGTTGCGGGAGGCATTCGTGCCACGGCCTTCGGGCCGGGGCTCTCTCGCCGTCGCGGAGCGGGCCCGGGGCGGCTCGCCGGACGCGGGCGCCGGCTCAGGCCGTGGCGCGCCCGCGCAGCCGGCCGAGGAAACCCATCACGCGGCTGGCCACCGACAGCTCCTCCGGCTGCTTGATGTTCTCGACCACGTGGCGGTCGCGCAGCCTGGGCGAGGCGCGCAGCACGCGGTGATGGCGCAGGGCCGAGGCGATGTTCATGCCCAGCGGCCCGGGCCGCACCGGCTTGGGCAGCAGGCGGTAGATCTGGCCCTGGTTGATCAGGTTGATCAGCACGCCGGTGTCCTGGAACGGCGTCATGACGATGGTCACCACTTCCGGATGCTGCGCCTTCAGCAGCTTCAGCGCGGTGGCGAGGCTCTCGCGCTGCACCACCAGCTCGGACACGATCACGCCCACCGTATAGCGCTCGAGGTGGTCGAAAGCCTGCTCCAGGCTGCGCGCCCAGTACACCGGCTGGCTGGGGCCGACGATCTGCTCCACGCTGTGGAACACTTCGGCGTCGTCGTCGATGACCAGGATGCCGTCGGCCAGGACCGGCGAGGGCGGCACCATCTCGGCGGCGGTGACGGCGCGCGCCGCGGTGACCGGGGTGGGCTCCGCCGCCGGCGCGGCGAACAGCGCCGCGGCGATCTGCGCCGCCTGGTCCACCGTGGTGCGCAGCTCGGCCGCGTCCCAGGGCTTGTTGACGTAGCGGAAGATCTCGCCTTCGTTGACCGAGGCGACGATGGCATCCAGCTCGGAATAGCCGGTGAGCAGGATGCGCATGGTGTTGGGGCTGCGCTCCTTGACCTCGCGCAGCAGGTCGGCGCCGCGCATCGCCGGCATCTTCTGGTCGCTGACGATGACGTCGACGCGGCTGCGCCCGACGATGGCCAGGGCCTCGTGCGCGTCGGTGGTGGTCTGCAGCGCGTACTGGCCGCGGAACAGCATGGCCAGCGAGCGCAGGATGCGCTCCTCGTCGTCGACCAGCAGCAGGGAAGGCTTTTGCGGATTCATCGGTGTTCCTTCATGCCGCCTGCGCGCTCGGCGCCGCGGCGGAACCGGCGGCGGCCGGCAGGCTGATCACGAACCTGGTGCCCTTGCCGGGCACCGAGGCGACCTGGATGGTGCCGCCGTGGGCCTGGATGATCTGGTAGCTGATCGACAGGCCCAGGCCGGTGCCCTGGCCGACCGGCTTGGTGGTGAAGAAGGGATCGAAGATCTTCTGC
>Ga0070741_10002133_pt1 | contig 55067 bp, 61 predicted proteins | sample Coa_R1_4_FD_66440 | JGI IMG/M metagenome (GOLD analysis project Ga0070741, IMG submission 66440) | Surface soil microbial communities from Centralia Pennsylvania, which are recovering from an underground coalmine fire - Coalmine... | ecosystem: Environmental > Terrestrial > Soil > Unclassified ... | reverse complement strand
ACCGAGGACGGCTTCCGCATCGCCGAAGAAGACCTCCGCCTGCGCGGCGCCGGCGAACTCCTGGGCACGCGCCAAAGCGGGCTGCCGGACATGCGGCTGGCCGATCTGGCGGCCCATGCCGAGCTCCTGCAGGCCGCGCGCGACGACGCTCGCCTCATCGTCGAGCGCGATCCCGAGCTCCAGACGGAGCGCGGCGCCGCGCTGCGCGCCCTGCTCTATCTGTTCCGCCGCGACGACGCGGTGCGCACCTTGCGGGCAGGCTAGCCTGGTCTAACCGAGCGAAACCACGTAAGACCGCAGCGCGTCGCGCGCGGCGTCGGCGGCCTTCTGCGCCTCCGCCTTCTGCTTGGCCAGCGCGTCGAGATCGTTCTCCTGCTTCTCCAGCGCGGCGAGATAGCGCCGCTGCAAGTCGCTGTTGGCCGGCACCTTGCCCAGGTTCTCGCGGATGCGCGCCTGCTCGTCGACGATCGTCTTGTGCTGGCTGTCGATGTCGCTGAGCTTGCGCTGCGCCTCGCTGACCGCCTGCTGCAATTGCAGGATCTTGTAGAGCGCCTCGCGCGTCTTGGCGTCGAACTCCTTGGCCTGAGCGTAGACCTTGATCTGGTTGACGTTGCCGTCGAGCAGTCGGAGGTCCTGCTGCACGGTCTGCTCCTGCACGACCTCGATCAGCTGCGTCGGCTCGCCGCCCGGCAGCTGGTACGGCAGGCGATAATTGCCCTCGCTGATCTCGATGCCCTGGCTGTCGGGCTTCGTGAGCTTCCAGCCCGCCATGCGGTGCTGCACGACCACCAGCAGACGCGGCTCCTTGGCCGGTCCCTTGACGCGATAGGTCGTCGTGTGACGCAGCAGGCTCGAATAGCGCAGCACGCCATTGGCGATCGTGCCGCTCGCGAGGTGGCTGGTCTGTGCCTGGTCGCGTTCGACGGTGATCTTCTCGTCGAGCGCATAGGCCAGCAGCCGCGTCTCGCCGACCGGGAAGCCGGACAACCGCGCGTCGCCGACATAGGCGACGTTGCCCGCCTTGTCGCGCTCGTAGATCGTCAGGATGCCGGCCGGCAGCCCGCTCTCGCCGTCGTTGCCGAGGCGCACGGCTGCCAGCGGATTGCGTGCCGCCGTGTCGGCCTCGTAGAGCGCGAGCCGCTGTGCCGGCGCCTGGCGATCGAGGATCGGCAGCGAAAGGGTGCGGCCGTTGCCGACACTCACCGGCTTGGCGAACTTGAAGGTGACCTGCGTCGCGGTGTCGGTCGCCTCGAGCTGCTCGGTAGCGGCCGCGATGGCGGGCGCTGGCGGCGGCGCGGCAAATCTGGTGATCGCGTCCTGCTGACGCATGCGATTGTCCGGCGCCGGCGCGGCGGGCTTCGGCATCTCCTTGCCGGCGAGCTGCACGCCGCCGCGGTCGACGCCCGGCATCAGCCGGCCCGCGACCTCGACCGGCACGTCCGGCCGCGTCACGTAATAGGCCTCGTAGAGCGCCTGGTGGAAGGCGACCGGCCGGCCCGAGACCAGCGTCAGCTCGACATTCTTCCAGTCCTGGCCGCTCAGGTTCTCGATCGTCGCCCAGCCCTGCAACGGCGCTTTCGGCGCGGCGGAATCGGCTGGCAGGGTCAGCCGGTACGACGCCTTCCACACTGGCACGGCGACGATGTAGGCGACGCGTACCGTGCGCTTGCCTTGGCCGCGCGCCGAGAGCTCGAGGGTGCGGGCGTCGGTCGCCCGGTTCGCCTGGATGGCCGACAGCGCCTTCGCCACCTTGTCGCGCAGCAGCGGATCGGCGAATTCCAGATTTTGCGCTTCCTCCAGCACGAACTGCTGCAGGCCGAGATTGGTCAGCAAGGTCACGCGCGTGCGCGATGTCGTGGTCTTGCCGTCGGTGCTGGTCGTCGTCTCGGGCTGGACCGAGACGATGCGGCCCGACAGCGCGTGGCTGCCGCCGACCGAAACCTGCGCGCCCTTGAGCGCTTCCAGCAACTCCGCCGGCGACTGTAGCGCCGCCTGGTCGAACGGCAGGTCCTTGAACGATTGCTTCAGCGGCTCGCGTCCGGGCAGACTCAAGCCGCCGACCGTGCCCTTGTCGTCGTAGACCACGATGCTCTTCAGCACGTCGTCGACCTGGTCGAGCGGCACCGTGAGCTTCAGCGATGCATCGCCGTCGACAGCGGCTTCGTACTCGAAATAGCCCAGCCCGCCCGACGACAACATCACCCGCTTCAGGGTCAGGTCCTGCGCCAGCGCAAGGCTCGGCAGGGCCAGGACAAACGCCACGGCGACGATCAGCACTCGTTTCATGAAGCCTCCCGCTCTCGTGCGCGGACCGTGCGAGCCGACTGTGACGCGACCGCGGCGGTATCGGGGCCTTCGTCCAGCTTAGGTGCCCTTCCCGTTAAAATAACGGGAAAATAACGGGGTGGTCGACCATACCAGGGGCTCACCCCAGACCGCGTAGGAACCGAATCGGTCATGCGATGGCATGATAAGGCCGACCGTTAAAAGGCGACGATTCCGTCGTATAGAACTTTCAGGACAACGCGTCCTTCAGCGCCTCGAATGGCAGCAGCACGCACTCCTGGCGCGACTTGTGATCGGCGACCGGCGTGAAGGCGTCGAACGGCGCGGCCGCGCTGCCCGGCTCGCGGCCGACGGCGCGCTCGGCATCATGGCGCAGGGCCTCGATCTCGCCGGCACCCTTGCCGACCGCAACCGAGGCCAGGGCCGACGCCGATGCCTGGCACAGCAGGCAGCCCCTCACCTGGTGGGCAATCCCGGCGATCCGGCCGTCCTGCAGCCGGACGTCGATGGTCACCCTGTCGCCGCACAGGGGATTGTCGCGGCGCGCCGACTTGGTGGGATCGGCGAGCTTGCCCGCCCCGATCTTCGCCTTGGCGAGCGCGACGATCCTGTCCTGATAGAGCTGGTCGCTCATCGAAGCGTCTTGGCCGCGTGCTTCACGCCGGTCAGCAGCGCGTCGACGTCGCTGTTGTCGTTGTAGGGGGCGATCGACACCCGCGTCGTGCCGTCGAGGTCGAAGCGGTCCATCAACGGCTGGGCGCAATGGTGGCCGGCGCGCACCGCGACGCCGAACGAATCGAGGGTCTGGGCGACATCGTGCGGATGCACGCCATCCAGCGTGAATGACACGACGGGATAGCGGTTCTGCAGCGACGCCGGGCCGAACAGCCGGGCGCCGTCGATGGTCTGCAGGCCATCCATGACGCGCTGCACCAGCGCCATTTCGTGGGCATGCGCCCCGGTCCAATCGATGGCGCGCATCCAGGCGCAGGCGGCGCCGAGCCCGATGGCCGGCCCGATGGGCGGGGTGCCCGCCTCGAAGCGCCGGGGCGGCGGCGCCCACGTCGTCCTGGCGAAGGTGACGCGGCCGATCATCGAACCGCCGCCATGGAACGGCGGCATGGCTTCCAGCAATTCGGGCCTGGCCCACAGCACACCGACGCCGTTGGGCCCATAGGCCTTGTGGCCGGCGAAGGCGTAGAAATCGATGCCAAGGGCGGGCAAATCGAGCGGCCCATGCGGCGCGCGCTGCGCACCGTCCAGCATTACCTTCGCGCCGACCATCTTGGCGGCGTCAACCGCCATCTTGACGTCGACAAGAGCGCCCGTGACGTTCGAAATATGCGCCAGCGAGACCAGTTTTGTTCTCTTGGTCAGCAGCGATGGCAGTTTCGAGAGATCGATGCGGCCGTCCTCGGTCACCGGGATCATGTCGATCTCGATGCCGCTGCGATCGCGCAGCAACTGCCACGGCACGATGTTGGAATGGTGTTCGAGCTCCGACAGCAGGATGCGGTCGCCCGGCTTCAGCAATGAGCCGTAGGAATAGGCCACGAGGTTGATCGCCGCCGTGCAGCCGCCGGTGAAGACGATCTCCATCGGCGCCACGCCGAGAAACCGTGCCACCTCCTCGCGTGCGCTCTCGTAAGCCTCGGTCGCCCGCTCGGCCAGCCGGTGCACGCCGCGCAATACGTTGGCGCGAGCGGTGGTCTCGTACGTCCGCACCGCATCGATCACGACCATCGGCGTCTGCGCCGAAGCGCCGTTGTCGAGGTAGTGGACCGGTTTGCCGTCGATGATTTCGGAGAGGATCGGGAACTGCCGGCGGACGGACGCGACGTCGAAGCTCATGCTTTGGCCTTTGCCCGCCAGGCATCCAGCGCTTCCGGCGTGTCGATGTCGGTGACCGCGCCCTCGCCCTTCATCTCGACCTCGCACACGAGGTCGGCATGCTCGCCGATCAGGTGCTTGGCGCCGCTGTCGCCCTCGATCCTGGCGATCTCGGCGAAGAAACGCTTGTCCCACAGCACGGGATTGCCGCGCTTGCCGGCGACCGTCGGCACACAGATCGAGCGACCCTCGACCGGGCTGAACGCCGCCATCAGCCGATCGAGCAACAGCGCATTGACGCCCGGCATGTCGCCCAGCTGGACGACCGCGGCATCGATCTCCTTGCCGAGCGCCGCCACGCCCGTGCGCACCGAGGTGCTGAGGCCTTCGGCGAAATCGGGATTGGTGACGAAGCGTAGGCGGCCGGTCGGCACGGCCCGCGTGATCGCCGCCTTCACCTGATCGGCCATGTGCCCCAGCACGACGACCACTTCGACCGCCTGCGAGGCGAGCGCCGCCTTCACGGCATGCACGACCAGCGGCTCGCCATGGGCCTCGGCCAGAAGCTTGTTCGGCCCGCCCATGCGCGTCGAGCGGCCGGCCGCCAGCACCAGCACCGCGACCTTCGGCGCCTGCTGCAGGCCCTCCCCTTCACTGGCGCCGTCGGCTTCATCGTCGCGCGGCTGCGGGCGGCTCGCGATCTCGGCCAGCAGCCCGCCCGAGCCCATGCGCACGATCTCGGCGCGGCCGACCGGCAGGCGCGCCGCCAGCCGCTCCAGCACCATGTCGAAGCCGTTGTACTTGGGCGACTTGGCGCAGCCCGGCAGTCCGAGCACCGGCTTGCCGTCGAGTTCGGCCGTCAGCAGCAGATTGCCGGGATCGACCGGCATGCCGAAATGGATGAGCTTGCCGCCCGCCTGCTCGATGCCGGCCGGCACGACATCCTTGCGGTCGACGATCGCAGAGGCGCCGGCGACCAGATAGATATCGCAGCCTTCGGCCTTCAGTTCGCGGATCGCGGCGGCGATCGCCTTGGCGTCATGATCGCAGCGGCGCTCGCCGACCAAGGTGCTGCCGAGCGAAGTCAGCCGCTTGCTCGTGGTGCCGACCGCCTTGTCCAGAACCTTGTCGCGCGTGCCGGGCAGCTTGGTCTGCACCAGGCCGGCGCGCATCGGCTTGAACGGCTTCACCGAGACCAGCGGCTGGTTGGCCGATTGCGCGACCTCGACGGCACGCCGCACCGCCTCCTTGGGCGCGGCGTACGGGATCACCTTGACCGTCGCCACCATCTGACGCGGCGTCACCCGGGCATAGGGCGGCAAGGTCGCGACGGTGACCGTCTCGTCGAGCTCGTTCAGCGCATCGATGCGCTCGTGGTCGATGACGGCAAGCCCGGCTTCCCTGGCAAAGTGGTTGCAGCGGCCGGTGAACGGCGCCGTCACCTCGATGCCCTCGCCGGCCAGCGCCCTGGCGACCCGTTCGGAGGCTTCGTCCTCGTGCATGTCCTCGGGATCGAGCCGGGCGGCGATGATCGACGAGGCGCCGGCCGCCTTCAGCTTGCCCACGTCCTCGGCCGACAGGCGCCGGCCTTTGGCGAAGTTGATGCCGTTCGCGCGCCAGCTATGCGCCAGGATGGCGCCGGTGGCCTCGTCGATCGGGGTTTCGCCAAATCTCATGCACCGGTCCTCACGCCGCCGCGACTTTTGGCGCAGCGAGCGACTCGAGGCGGCGGGCACGGACTTCGATGATCTGGCCGAGGATCGAGATGGCAATCTCGGCCGGCGACTTGGCGCCGATATTGAGGCCGATCGGCCCATGGATGCGGGCGAACATCTCGTCGCTGATGCCGACCTCGGCCAGCCGCTCCTTGCGCTTGGCGTGGGTGCGCTTGCTGCCCAGCGCGCCGATATAGAAGACGTCCGACTTCAGCGCCGCCTCGAGCGCCGGGTCGTCCAGCTTGGGGTCATGCGTGAGCGTGACGACCGCGGTCGATGCGTCGAGCCCCATCGCCTGGAAGGCCTCGTCGGCCCAATCCTTGATCACCTTGACGCCCGGAAAGCGCTGCGTCGTCGCCCAGGCGCCGCGCGGATCGACGACGGTGACGTCGAATTCGAGCATCGCCGCCATCGGCGCCAGACTCTGCGCGATGTGCACGGCACCAACGATGATCAGCCGTGGCGGCGGCACGTAGACGTTAAGGAAGATCTTCTGGCCGCCGACATCCACGGTCTCGCTCTTGCCGACATCCATGGCGCGGCGCGCGGCCGTCACGATCATGGCGTCCCGGGCGAGCTCGCCGTCGGCCTGGTCGCGGTAGACCAGCGCCTCGGCCGCGTCGCTCAGCCGGGTTGCGAGAGTCACGGCGCGGCGTTTGGCGCGCGCCTCCTGGAGAGCCTTGAGGGTCGAGGCCTGCATGGGATCACTTCACCTTCTCGACGAACACCTGGACCTTGCCGCCGCAGGCAAGGCCGACATCCCAGGCCTGTTCGTCGGTCACGCCGAAATCGAGCAGCCGCGGCTTGCCGTCCTTGATCGCATCGAGCGCTTCCTTGACGACAGCGCCCTCGATGCAGCCGCCCGACACCGAGCCCACCATGTTCCCGGAATCGTCGACGCCCAACTGGCTGCCCACCGGGCGCGGCGAGGAGCCCCAGGTCGTGATCACGGTGGCCACAGCGACGCCCTTGCCGGCCTGCTTCCACTTGCCGACCTGATCGAGGACTTCCAGTGCGTCGCTCATGTCCTACTCCTTGCGAAGTTCAGTTTGCCAATTGTCGAGCCGCCGGTCGGCGGCGTGGGTCTTCACGTCGAGGGCTGCGATGAGCCCGGCCAGGCTCTCCAGATTGTGCACCGGCCGGAACTCGTCGACGTGCGGCAGCATCGCCTTGTTGCCTTGTGATTTGGGCTCGTAGGCGCCGTATCTCAAGAGCGGGTTCAGCCAGATCAGGCGGCTACAGGATTTGTGCAGGCGCTCCATTTCTTCCGCCAGGCCCGCCGCGCCTTCGCGATCGAGCCCGTCGGTGATCAACAACACCACGGCGCCCTGCCCGAGGACCCGACGCGACCACTTCTTGTTGAATTCGTGGAGCGTCTGGCCGATCCGGGTGCCGCCGGACCAATCTTCAACCTGTGCCGAGGCTTTCTCAAGCGCTATATCCACGTCCCTATAACGCAAGGCCCGGGTCACATTGTTGAGGCGCGTGCCGAAAGTGAAGCAATAGACCCTGTCGCGATCATTGGTAATCGCGTGCATGAAATGCAGGAACATGCGCGTGTAGCGTGCCATCGAGCCCGAGATATCGCACAGGATGACCAATGGCGGCGGCCGGCGGCGCTGCTCGCGCTTGCGCAGTTCGGTCAGTCCGTCCGGGCGCAGCGCCCGGCGCAGTGTGGCGCGGAAATCGATGCGCGGCCCGCGCCGCGCCGACTGGTAGCGCCGCGTCCGCCGTTCCGGCAGCGGCAGGCGCAGCCGGGAGATCGCGCGTAGCGCCTCGTCGATCTCGGCCTGCGTCATCTGTTCGAAGTCCTTGTGCTGCAGCACCTCGCGATCGGACACCGTGAAGGTCGCCTCGACCTCGACTTCCGGTGGCTCGTCCTCGTCCTTCGACTCGCCCTTCCCTGGCTGCTGCAGGGCGTCCTGCAGGCGGCGGCTGATCTGCTTTGTCTCCTCGGACGTCGGCACGCCGACCGAAGGCAGCAACATCTCCATCATCTTTTCGAGCAGGCGCGGGTTGCGCCAATAGACGTGGAAAGCCTGGTCGAAGATCTCGCGCTGGTCGCGCCGGTTCACGAACACCGAATGGAGCGTCCAGTAGAAATCGTCGCGCTTCCTGAGGCCCGCCGCCTCGACCGCCTCGATGGCGCGCAGCACCTGTCCCGGCCCTACGGGCAGGCCCGCGGTGCGCAAGGTCCGCGCGAAATGCACGATGTTGGTCGCCAGCCGGCCGGCCGGCTCAGGCTCGCCCGTCGGTTGGGCCAGCGTGTCCATTACCGTCTCCCGTCATATCCCTCTCCCCTGCTAAGGGGAGAGGTTAAGAGAGGGGAAAGGAGAAGCTCGTGCAGCCCCCTCTCCTCGCCTCTCCCCCTGGTGGGGGAGAGGAATCCGAGAGGGCCGTCGTTGGCGGCGCCCACGCCCTACCCCAGCGGTTGGGCGGCGATGTCCGCCTTCACCTTGCGCAGGATGTCGGCGGCTTCGGAGCCCTGCAGGCGCTGAATGTCGTCCTGGTACTTGAGCAACACGCCCAACGTGTCGTTGATCGTCTTGGGATCGAGATCGAGCGCGTTGAGCTCCGACAGCGCGGTCGCCCAGTCGATCGATTCGGCGACGCCCGGTGCCTTGAACAGGTCGAGCTTGCGCAATTCCTGCACGAAACCCACGACCTGGCGCGACAGCCGCTCGTTGGCGCCCGGCGCCTTCACCTTCAGGATTTCGAGCTCGCGCTTGAGATCGGGATAGTCGACCCAGTGGTAGAAGCAGCGACGCTTCAGCGCGTCGTGGATCTCGCGCGTGCGGTTCGACGTGATCACGACGATCGGCGTCTGCGCCGCCTTCATCGTGCCGAGCTCGGGGATCGTCACCTGGAAATCGGACAGCACTTCCAGGAGATACGCCTCGAACGGCTCGTCGGTGCGGTCCAGCTCGTCGATCAGCAGGATCGGCGCGCCCTCGGCGCTGGGCTGCAGCGCCTCGAGCAGCGGGCGGCGGATCAGGAAGCGCTCGTTGAAGATGTCGGACGCGAGCTCGTCGCGATTATGCACGCCCTGCGCCTCGGCCAGCCGGATCTCGATCATCTGGCGCGAGTAGTTCCACTCGTAGACGGCGGAATTGATGTCGAGGCCCTCGTAGCATTGCAGGCGGATCAGCGGACGCTTCAGCGTAGCCGCCAGCACCTTGGCGATCTCGGTCTTGCCGACGCCCGCCTCGCCCTCGCAGAACAGCGGCCGGCCAAGCTTCAACGCGAGGTACAGCACGGTCGCGAGGCTGCGATCGGCGATGTAGCTGCCGCGCTTCAAGAGCTCGATGGTGGCGTCGATGGAGGCGGGTTTGTCGGAAGCCATGGCGCTCCGGTATGATCGGAAAATTACGTCAGTTCAAGTATTTGGGAGGTAACCATGGCGGGCGATGTGTTCAAGGGCCGCACCGCGATTGTCACTGGCGGCGCGCGTGGCATCGGCCTCGCCTGTGCCCAGCGAATCGCCGCCGGCGGCGGTCGCATCGCGCTGTGGGACCGCGATATGGATCGTGCCAAGCAATCGGCGGCATCGCTCGGCGCCGCCATCGCCGTCCAGGTCGACGTCGCCGATGAAAAGTCGATCGCCGAGGCGCTGGCTAGGACCGAGAAGGATCTTGCTGCGCCCGACATTCTGGTCGCCAGCGCCGGCATCACCGGCCCCAACACGACGGTGGCGCAGTATCCGGTCGATGCCTGGCAGCAAGTGATCGACGTGAACCTGACCGGCGTGTTCCTGTGCAATCGCGCCGTCGTGCCGGGCATGGTGAAGCGCGGCTGGGGACGCATCGTCAATATCGCCTCGGTGGCCGGCAAGGAAGGCAACCCGAACGCGTCGGCCTACTCCGCTTCGAAAGCGGGCGTGATCGGCCTTACCAAGTCGCTGGGCAAGGAGCTCGCGACCAGCGGCGTGCTGGTGAATTGCGTGGCGCCGGCGGTGGTCAAGACCGAGCTGTTCAGCCAGATGACCGAGCAGCACATCCAGTACATGCTGTCCAAGATCCCGATGAATCGTTTCGGCGAAGTGGAAGAAGTCGCCGAGATGGTGTCGTGGCTCGCCTCGCCGCAATGCACCTTCAGCACGGCGGCGGTGTTCGATCTCTCCGGCGGAAGGGCGACTTACTAATGTCTCTGCATGAAATGACCCTCAGCGAGCTCGGCGCGGGCCTGGCAGGCAAAAAATTCTCGTCGCGCGAGATCGTCGACACCCTGCTCGCGCGCATCGCCAAGGCCGACGGCAAGCTGCATGCCTTCGTCGAGGTCTACGCGAAAGAGGCGAAGGACCTGGCCGATTCAGCCGACAAGGCGCGCGCGTCGGGATTTCCCCTGCCCGCCCTGCACGGCCTGCCGGTGGCCTACAAAGATCTATGCGACATCAAGGGCCGCATCGGCACTGGCGGCTCCAAGATGTGGGAGAAGCGTGTCGCCACGGAGACGTCGAACACGGTCGAGCGGCTGACGGCCGCCGGCATGATCCCGCTCGGCAAGCTGCACATGGTCGAGTTCGCCTTCGGCGGCTGGGGCACCAACCCGCTGCTGGGCGCGCCATGGAATCCCTGGGATCTCAAGACCCATCGCACGCCCGGCGGCTCGTCGAGCGGCACGGGCGTCGCGGTCGCGGCGCGCCTGACGCCGGCCGGCATCGGCAGCGACACTGGCGGCTCGGTGCGCATCCCTTGCTCCTTCAACGGGCTCGTCGGCCTCAAGGTCACATTTGGCCGCATCGGCCTCTCCGGCACGATGCTGCTGTCGTGGACGCTCGATTCGATCGGTCCGATGGCGCGCTCGGTCGAGGATTGCGCGCTGATGTTGAACGCTCTGGCCGCGCCCGATCCGCGCGATCCGACGACGCTCAACCAGCCGCTCGAGGATTTCACCGCGTCGACCAGGGGCGGCTCGATCAAGGGCATGAAGATAGCGCTCCCCGATCAGCAGCAATTGCCGCCCTGCCATGCCGACGTGATCGCCGCCTGGCAGGCCTCGGCCAAGACGCTGGCGGGCCTCGGCGCGATCGTCGAAACCGTGAAATTCCCCAGCGGCTATTTCGATCTCGGCGCGTCGGCCGGCGCGATCTCGACGTCGGAGATGTTCTCGCTGCACCGCGACTGGATCGAGGACATGAGCAAGGCGATCGGCCCGGGCGTGCGCAACCGCGCGCTGATCGCCAAGACCTACGCGCCCGGCCTCTATGCCGGCGAGTTGCGGCGCATGGCTGAGCTGCGGAAGTCGTTCCATGCCTGGATGGCACAGCACGATGCGCTGCTGACGCCGACCCTGGCATCGGCAGCGATCCCGATCAGCGAGGTCGACGAAACCTCGCCCGCCATCTCGCTGATGACGCGGCCCGGCAATTATCTCGGCCTGTGTGCGCTCTCCATGCCGAGCGGCTTTTCCCAGGGCCTGCCGGTCGGCATCCAGATCATCGGCCGACCCTATGCCGAAGGCACGGTGCTCAGGATCGGCAAGGCATTCCAGGACGCCACCGATTTCCACAAGAAGGCGCCGGACCTCAAGGAGCTCGGGCTCTGATTATTTTTCGGAGGCCACTCGTCTTGAGGGCCTCGCGAGCTTTGCTCGTGAGAAGTTCTATACGACAGAATCGGGTTTCTTCTATCTCCGGGGGTTATGGTGGCGATACCATGACCGCCTTCGCACGCCCACCGCCTGGCCTCCGTCTGGAAATAGCGCAAATAGCGCTACCCCACTGGCCCCTCGCGCCGATTAACTTCCGTTTGGAAATCGGGAAAAACGGGCCGCAACATGTGGGCCTCTAGCGCTGCGGCATGCCTTGCGGGACCACGGTAGCCACGATCGAGGAGTCGAGCGCCTCGTAGTCGTGATAACCGATCGTCTTGTAGAGCTCGGCGCGGGTCTGCATCTCGCCCACCATCTTGTGCGTGCCGCCGTCGCGCCTGATGGCGGCATAGAGCCTTTCCTGCGCCTTGTTGGCGACACGGAACGCCGAGACCGGCCAGATCACCATCTTGTAGCCCATCGCCTCGAATTCGGCGGCGGTGAAGAACGGCGTGCGGCCGAACTCGGTCATGTTGGCGAGCAGCTTCACGCCCGGCATGCGCCGGGCGAACTCGCGGAACATCTCGGCGTTGACGAGCGCCTCGGGGAAAATCGCGTCGGCGCCCGCCTCGAGATATCGCTTCGCGCGCGCCACCGCGCCATCCATGCCCTCGCTCGCCGCGGCATCTGTGCGCGCAATGACGAAAAGATCGCGCCGGGCCCTGGCTGCCGCTGCAACCTTGGCCGCCATGTCCTGGGGATCGGCGAGCTTCTTGTCGTTGAGGTGGCCGCACTTCTTGGGCAGCAGCTGGTCCTCGATATGGACGGCCGCGGCGCCCGCCTCCTCGAAGGACCGCACCATGTGCATGACGTTCAGCGCCTCGCCGTAGCCGGTATCGCCGTCGACCAGCACCGGCAGGCCCGAGGCCCGTGCCACCTGACGGATGAAGAAGGTCACTTCATCGACCGTGATCACGCCCAAATCCGGCAGGCCCATCGAGGCCGACATGCCGGCGCCCGAGAGGTAGACCGCCTCGAAACCGGCATCGCGTGCCTGCAGCGCGGCAAGACCGTTGTGCGTGCCCGGCATCTGCAGGATGCCCGCCCGCTCGACCAGGGCGCGAAGGCGCGACCCGGCCGTTTGCCGGGGCAGATCGGCGGCGACCAGATACGGCATGACTTCCCCTCCTCAGGCTCGCTTGCGGCCGGACCAGCCGACGCTGAGGCCGGCCAGGACGATCAGCGCGGTGCCGAGCCAAACATAGCTGTCCGGCACCTCGCCGAACATCAGGTAGCCCACGATCACCGAGCCGATCATTTGCGTATAGTTGAATGGCGCGATGAAATTGGCCGAGGCGCAGCTGAGCGCCCGCGCCACGCAATAGTGCCCGAGCGCGCCCATCGCGCCGGTCGACAGGAACAGCAGCCAGTGCTGCCAGCTCCTGGGCGTCTGCCACACGAACGGCATGACGAACGACATCAGGATCGAACCGAGCAGCACGCTGTAGAAGATCGACGTCGCCGGATGGTCGATGCCGGCCAGCCGGCGGATGTAGATCTGGTAGACGGCGTAGCAGAGTGCGCTGCCCAGCAGCAGCAGCGACGCCGGCTGGAACACCGAACTGCCGGGCCGGATGACCACCAGCACGCCCACGAAGCCCAGCACGACCGCGCCGAGCCGCAGCGCCGTGATGCGCTCGCCCAGCAGCGGCCAGGCGAGGAACACGACGGCGAGCGGGCCGAGGAAGGAGATCGATATGGCGTCGGCGACGCCCACGTATTTCGCGGCAGTGAAGAACAGCAGAGTCGACAGCAGCATCATCAGCGAGACGATGAACTGCGAGCCGATCTGGCGGGTGTGAAACAGGCGCGTGCCCATGCGCGGCACGAAGACCAGCGCCACGAGCACGAGATGCGTGACGATGCGGAACCACACGACCTCCTTGGGGTCGTACAGGCCGCCGAGGAATTTCACGATGCCGTTCATCACCGGGAACAGCGCGCACGCCGCACACATGAACAGCACGCCGAGCAGCGGGCGGTGAGTTACGGCAAGCGACACGTGACCATGTCGGCGTGGAACGGCCTGCCCTTCACGAACTCCGATTTGTACGCCGGATGCTTCGACAGCGTGCAGTCCTTCGGCAGGCCGGCCTTGTCGACCTCGATGCGGATCATGTCCTCGGGCTCGTACGTCGTGACCGAGACGGATCTCGTGGGCTGCGGCAGCTCGAAGCGCATCACGTACACGAGGTTGCGCGGCGGATGCGGCGGCGGCTGCTCGACCTGCTTGTTCTTGGGCATCGGCATGCCGGCATCCTCGTGCCCCTGGTCATGGTTCCAGTCGGCCGGCGTGAAGGTCGCCGGATCGTCGATATGGACTTCGAGGCTCGGCGCCTTGGGCGGACGGAAATCCTTGCCGCCGGTGTTGAGCCAGGTGAGGAAGCCGTTCTTCTCGAAGTCCGGCATCATCTCGGCGGCCAGCACCTTCACCTCGTCGGCCGAGATCTTGCCGTCGCCGTCCTCGTCGATCGGCGGGATCTCGGTCTCGCTCGCCATCGGGTCGAAACGCCATTCGATCTCGACGTGCGTGTACTGGCCGTTGGCGGCGATGGCGCGGACGCGTTGCGAAATCCAGATATGCGGATGGGCGAAGGCCGGAGCGGCGGCCAGGACGAGCGCCAGCGCGGCAAGGAACCACTTCATGCGGCAGGCACTTGCCGCGGCTTGCCTTCCCCGTCGATGGCCACGAAGACAAACGTGCCATGCGTCACCTGGATCTCGGCGGCATCGTTGCGGCGCTGCACGACCGTCTCGAGATCGATGGTGATCGAGGTGCGACCGATCTTCGCGACCTTGCCGTAGATCGACACCATGTCGCCAACCTTGATCGGCTGCACGAAGGTCATGGCGGTGATCGCGACCGTCGCCACGCGGCCCTTGGCGACGCGGGCTGCCAGCGCGCCGCCGGCGACGTCCATCTGCGACAGCACCCAGCCGCCGAAGATGTCGCCGTTGCCGTTCATGTCCGCGGGCTGCGGCACGGTCCTGATGATCGGGTCGCGCGAATTGTCCGCCATCTATCCCCGCTGGATGTTGTTGATTCGCCGCATTTTCACTACCATATCGGCAAGAACGCGGTCATCGGCGAACCCCCTCGCGCGACCGCAATACCACAAGAAGAAGCATGGCCAAGAGCGCAAAGAGCAACGGCAAGAGCGGCGACCTATTCGAGCGTTCGGGCGGCAAACGCGCCGCATCGGCAAAGGACAATTCCTACACCGCCCGCGATATCGAGGTGCTGGAGGGGCTCGAGCCCGTGCGCAAGCGCCCGGGCATGTATATCGGCGGCACCGACGAGCGGGCGATGCATCATCTCGTGGCCGAGGTGCTCGACAACGCCATGGACGAGGCGGTCGCCGGCCACGCCGACACCATCCACGTCGAGCTCCTGCCCGGCAACAAGGTCACGATCCGCGACAACGGCCGCGGCATCCCGACCGACCCTCACCCCAAGTACAAGCCCAAGTCGGCGCTCGAGATCATCCTCACCACGCTCCATTCGGGCGGCAAGTTCAACAGCAAGGTCTATGCGACCTCGGGCGGCCTGCACGGTGTCGGCGTCTCGGTCGTCAATGCGCTGAGCGACGAGCTGGTCGTCGAAGTGGCGCGCGATCGCCAGTCGTGGATGCAGACCTTCTCGCGCGGCAAGCCGACGACCAAGCTGAAATCGGCCGGCCCCGCCCCAAACCGGCGCGGCACGACCATCACCTTCCATCCCGACCCGGAGATTTTCGACAAGCAGGAGTTCAAGCCGGAGCGGCTGTATGCGATGGCGCGGTCGAAATCTTACCTGTTCCGCGGCGTCGAGATCCGCTGGAAGTGCGATCCCAAGCTGTTGGCGAAGAATTCCGAGGTGCCGGCGGAAGCGACCTTCCATTTCGAGGGCGGCCTCAAGGACTACGTGATGTCGGAGATCGGCGAGCGGCCGACATTGGTCCCGCAGCCCTTCGCCGGCGAAGCCAAGAGCGAGAGCAACGGCACGCAGGGCGGCAAGGTCGAATGGGCGGTGTGGTGGCCGAATGACGAGGAAGGCTTCGTCCGCTCCTATTGCAACACCGTGCCGACGTCGGACGGCGGCACGCACGAATCGGGCTTCCGCAGCGCGCTGGTGCGCGGATTGAAACGCTATGCCGAGCTCACCGGCAATCGCCGCGGCGGCATCATTACCGCCGACGACGTGATCGAGGGCTCGGCGGCGCTCGTCTCGGTATTCATCGAGCAGCCGCAGTTCCAGGGCCAGACCAAGGAGAAGCTGGTCTCGGTCGAGGCGAGCAAGCTGGTCGAGACGGTGGTCGGCGACAATTTCGAGCACTGGCTGACCGGCGACAAGGAAGCGGCCAACGTCCTGCTCGACCACGTCGTCGAGAAGGCCGAGGAGCGGCTGCGGCGACGCCAGGACCGCGAGCAGCTGCGCAAGACCGCGACACGCAAGCTGCGCCTGCCCGGCAAGCTCGCCGACTGCTCGAACAGCTCGTCGGACGGCACCGAGATCTTCCTGGTCGAGGGCGATTCGGCCGGCGGCTCGGCCAAGGCGGCCCGCAACCGCGAGACCCAGGCGATCCTGCCCTTGCGCGGCAAGATCCTGAACGTGGCGTCGGCCAGCGCCGACAAGCTGCGCGAGAACCAGGAAGTGCAGGACCTGATCCAGGCGCTGGGCTGCGGGACGGGGGCGCAATATAGCGAGGAGCGCCTGCGCTACGAGCGCATCATCATCATGACCGACGCCGACGTCGACGGCGCCCACATCGCCTCGCTGCTGATGACCTTCTTCTATCGCGAGATGCCGAAGCTGATCGAGAACGGCCATCTATTCCTGGCCCAGCCGCCGCTCTACCGCATCAGTAAGGGCGGCAAGACCGAGTATGCCCAGGATGACGCCCAGAAGGACGAGATCGTGCGCACCCAGTTCGGCGGCAAGGCCGACATCACCCGCTTCAAGGGACTGGGCGAAATGATGGCCGCGCATCTGCGCGAAACGACCATGGATCCCGCCAGGCGCATCCTGCTCAAGGTCGACGTTCCGACCGCGGCCGGCGCCGACGAGCGGCGGGACGCCATGAAGACGGCGACCCTGGTCGAGAACCTGATGGGGCGGAAGCCCGAGAAGCGCTATGCCTTCATCACCGAGAACGCCAAATTCGCCCGCGATCTCGATGTCTGAGCGACTTACGGCTGGCTGACGCGCCACGCGCGACTTTGTGACATGAAGAGCGGCCTGCCGCGGCGTATGGTGCCGTCGTATCGGCCGTGAAGGAGACCGTTCCCATGCGCCCCATCGCCAAGATTTTCAGCACCCTGTTCGCCGCGGCAGCGGTGCCCGTCGTCGCCCAGGCGGCGACCGTCGGCGGCTACTACTATGCGGTCCAGTACGACTACCGGGAATTCTACGCCGCGACCGACGGCAAGCCCTTCCAGGTGCTGCTCGAAGGCAACCCGTTCCCGTCGATGCCCGCCACTGAGGTCGCCGCCCAGTTGCTGCCGCAAATGCAGGCCAACAAGCCGCGGGCGCGCCTCACCTTCACCTACGATGCGCCGGCCGGCGAGCAGCACCCCTACTACCGGCTCTACCTGATCTCCAACCCGGCGAACGACCTGCTGGCCGACAATGTCTGCGCCACCGGCAGGATCCGGCACCGCGAGGGCACGCCGGGCAGGTTCTACGTCCAGGCGATCTACTGCCGGAACGAATTGGCGCTCTCGCACACGACGGCGTGGACGGCCGCCGCCGGCCCGGCGGATCCGGCCGTGGGCCAGCTCTTCAAGGAGCTGTTCGCGGTGGTCTTCACCGACTCGCCCGCGCTCTATCCCAAGTCCAGCATCAAGATGACGCCGTAGGGAGCGAGCGCTCCACAGACCACATCTGCTAACCAGGCGGCATGGCCGTCTGGTACGCGTTAGCCGACCTGTTCCTCAGCCGCCTCGACGCCGAGGCCGCGCACGGCTTGGCGCTGCGGGCCCTCAAGGCAGGTCTGGTGCCGCGCGATTCGCCCTCCGACGCCCCCTCGCTCGCGACCGAGGTCTGGGGCCATGCGCTTTCCAACCCGATCGGCCTGGCGGCGGGCTTCGACAAGAACGCCGAAGTGCCAGACGCCATGCTCGATCTCGGCTTCGGCCTGGTCGAGATCGGCAGCGTGACGCCGCGGCCGCAGCCCGGCAATCCGCGCCCGCGCCTGTTCCGGCTGCCCGAGGATCGCGGCGTCATCAACCGCATGGGCTTTCCCGGCCAGGGTCTCGATGCCGTGCGCTCCCGCCTCGCCCGCCGACCGCGGCGCGGTTTCCTCGGCGTCAATGTCGGCGCCAACAAGGACAGCACCGACAGAGCGGCCGACTACGTCACCTGCGCCGCCGCGCTGGCGCCTTATGCCGACTATCTCGTCTGCAACGTCTCCTCGCCGAACACGCCGGGCTTGCGCAACCTGCAGGGACGCCGGCAGCTCGCCGATCTGCTGAAGCGCGTGCAGGATGCGATCGCAGCGAAGCCGGTGCCGCTCGTCGTGAAGATCGCTCCCGATGCGACCGACGAGGACCTCGACGACATCGTCGCCGTCTGTCGCGAGCTGCGCATGAACGGCATCATCGTCGGCAACACGACCCTGTCGCGACCGCCGTCGCTGCGCTCGTCGCGCAAGAGCGAAGCCGGCGGTCTTTCGGGCGCGCCACTTGCCTCGCTCGCAACCGAGGTCGTGCGCAAGACCGCGCGGCGGGTCGAACGGCAGTTTCCGGTGATCGGCTGCGGCGGCATCGGCTCCGGCGCCGATGCCTATGCCAAGATACGCGCCGGGGCGAGCTTGCTGCAGCTTTACTCGGCGATGGTGTTCGAGGGCCCGCCGCTCATCCGGCGGATCAAGGACGAGCTCGCGGCGTTTCTGGCTCGCGACGGCTTCGCGTCGATCAAGGACGCAGTGGGCGCCGATCGCTAGATACGGGCCATCACGGCCGCGTGGTGCCAGACGCAGAGCAGTAGACCAGAGCGACCGAGCCCGCCGCCCGCGCATGGTCGCCCTCGAGTCCATAATTGTCTCCGGTGATATCGGCCTCGCCGACGGTCACGTGCGGCACCGCCTCCGGCACCACCTCGCGCACGCGTGACACCGGGGTCGTGATGATGCGACCTGTCCGGGAAGCGTGAGCCACGGTCACGCCCTGCACCGCGCCCGTGCGATCGACTTGCGGACCGCCGGAAATGCCGCCGAGCGAGCCCGTTGTCGGCGGCGTGCGCTCCATTTCGGCCCACACCCACCCCATCTCGGGCGTGCGCCGAACCTTGTTGCGGCTGAGGCGTGCCAGGCCGATGAACTTCGACCGCACCGATGACGGCTTGGCGTTGGGGAAGCCGATGTGAAAGCCGTCCTGGTCGAGCACGGGCAGGCGATCGGTGATGCCGAGCGGCGGCGGCGGGTCTCCAGCGCCCGATTTCAGGATGGCGACGTCGGCATCCGGATGCTCGGCGAAACTTTGCATACGGCGCCACCGCCCATACACCCGCACATAGGCCGTCTTGCAGTCGTCAACGACGTGAGCTGCCGTGACCCACACCTCCGGGCTTACGGAAAAGGCGGTGCCGGTGACATCGTCGCCGAGCGTGTGGTCGCTCGTCACATTGAACTGGAAGCTGACCTGGTCGGTCGGCTTGCCGGTGGGGGCCGTGCCCGGTTCGGATTTGATCCACGCGCCCTCGCTCGGCGGCAGCGGCCGGCGCGGGATGGAGAGATCGTCGAGGTCGAACACGTACACCAGCGCGTAAAGCGCGGCGGCGGCGCAGACCCAGGTCGCGAATCGCTGCCAAGTCGAGTTCATGCGCGCTCAGCCCGCGATGGCCGCGGCGTTGATGGCGGCCACGCCGAGGTGGGTCGCACCGAGGGCGATCGCCGACGCGGCCTCGCCGCGCTCGATGCGCCGGCGCAGGTCGCGAAAGACGAAGTTCGCGACGAAGAACGTGCCGAGCTGCAGGACGAGAGCGACGACTCCCCAAATGACGATGTCCGGAATGCTCACGCTGCGCGCGAGACACATGGCAAGCGGCAGCGCGAGCGAGAGGATGACAGCGCCGAACTCGGTGGCCGCGGCGACGTTGTTCTCGCGTATCAGCCTGGTCTCGTCCTGTGGCGTGACGGCGCGATATACCAGTACCGCACCTACCAGCATCACGAGTGTCACGGCGAACTGCGCGGCAAACACCGGCATCGCCTTCAGCGCGCTGTTCAGTATCGTCTGGAACATGCTCTCCCCCCGTCGCAGCGCGAAAATCTAGTTGGCAGACGCCGGCAGGTCGAGGACATAGACTGCCGCCAAAGGGGGAAAAGTGCCGCTCTGGATACCGATCACCGTCGCCGCTGCGCTGTTTCAGAATATCCGCACGACGATGCAGCAGAAGATTCGCGGTGTCCTGAGCGTCGATGGTGCCAATTTCGTCCGCTACCTCTACGGAGCGCCGCTCGCGCTCGGCATGCTGGCTTTCCTCGTGTTCGGCACCGGACGCAAGCTGCCGGAAATCTCCCTGCATTTCGTCGGGCTGGTGACCATCGCCGGCATCGCGCAGATCGTCGCGACGTCGCTGATGATCCACTCCTTCTCGTTGCGCAACTACGCCGTCGGCACCGTCTATTCGAAGACCGAGACGGTGTTCGTCGCGCTGTTCGCCACTTTCGTCGCCAACGAGCCGCTGCACTTGCTGGCATGGATCGGCATTCTCGTCTGCCTGGGCGGCGTGGCGATCCTGAGCGTGCGCGGCTCCTTCACCAACATCCGCGCAGTGCTGGCCGACCTGACGCACAAGGGCGCGCTCTATGGCGTCCTCGCCGGCGCGACCTTCTCGTTGGCCGCCGGCAACATCCGCCAGGCATCGAAGCTCCTGCCCGACGGCGATTTCATGGTGCGCGGCATCACGGTGCTCGCCCTGATGAACTCGATCCAGATCGTGCTGATGGTGATCTATCTCTGCTGGGCGGATCGTCCGCAGCTCGGCAAGGTCTGGGTCAACTGGCGGTCGTCGATCTGGGTCGGCATCTTCAGCGTCATGGGCTCCGCCGGCTGGGCACTCGCCATGACACTCGAGAACGCAGCGCTGGTGCGCGCGGTCGGCCAGATCGAGCTCGTCTTCACTTTCATCGCCTCCCACGTCGTGCTGAAGGAGCGGCCGTCCCCTGGCGAATGGATCGGCAGCATCGCGGTCGTGGGCGGCGTCGTCTTGATTCTGCTCGGAGGATGACCATGGCCGACCTGCCTCGCCCGTTGACCGGGGTCCGCGTGCTCGACTTCACAACCACGATAGCGGGCCCTCACTGCGGCCGGCTGATGGCCGACATGGGCGCCGACGTGATCAAGGTCGAATCACCCGAAGGCGACCTGATGCGCAGCCGCCCGGTGCAGCGAAACGGTGCGGGCACGATGTTCGGTCAGCTCAACGCCGGCAAGCGTTCAATCGTACTCGACCTCAAACGGCCCGAGGCCGTGGCCGCGGTGAAGCAACTCGTGAAGACGGCCGATATCGTGCTGGAGAACTATCGGCCGGGCGTGATGAAGCGGCTGGGGCTGGACTATCCCGAGCTCGCCAAGGTCAACCCCAAGATCGTCTACGGCGCCATATCGGGCTACGGCCAGACCGGCCCGGCCTCGGGTCGGCCCGCCTACGCGCCGGTGATCCATGCCGCGACCGGCTATGACATGGCCCATCTCTTCTATCAGCAGGGGCGTGAGCGGCCGGACAATTGCGGCATCTTCGTCGCCGACTACGCCTCGGGTGCTTACGCGTTGGGCGCCATCCTGGCGGCGCTGCATCAGCGTCACATGACCGGCAAGGGCCAGATGGTCGATGTCTCGATGTTCGAGACCTTGATCGGCATGCTGCTCGGCGAAGTGAACCGCGCGCAGTTCGATTACGAATTGCCGTCGCGCCCGATGTATGGGCCAATCGAAGCCAAGGATGGCTACGTGATGCTGGCGACCGCGAGCGAGCGCACGTTTCAGGATATGGCCACGGCCGCCAGGCGGCGCGACTGGCTGACCGATCCGCGCTTCGAGAAATATGCGGACAGGCGGATGAATTGGGGCCTGTTCGTGGTCGAGCTCGAGGAATGGTCGAGGACGCTCACCGTCAAGCAAGTGATTGCGGCTTTCGAGAAGCACGGCGTGCCCTGCTCGCCCTATCTCACCGTGACCGAGGCGCTGCAGGATCCGCAGGTCGTCCATCGCGGCTCGCTGTGTGACATCGAGGACAGCGCGGGCAAGTACAAATCGCCCGCACCACCGTTCCGGTTCTCCGGCTCACCGGTACAAAGCGGACCTTGGGTCTCCAGTCTGGGCGAGCACACCGAGGCGGTATTGAAGGAAGCCGGCCTCAGCGCCGACGAGATCAAGGCGCTCATCGTCAAATGACCGACCCGCGCACGCCGATCCTGGTCGGTTGCGGCCAGATCACCGACACGACGGGCATGCCGTCGAGCGAGCGCAGCAGGGTCGATTTCTCTGCGGAAGCGGCGAACCTGGCGCTCGACGATACGAAGGCCAAGATCGGTGGCCATGCCCTTGGGCACCATGTCGATGCCATCGTCGTTATGGAATTTTTCTCCGACATCAGTCCTCGCTTCGCCTCACCGTTCGGCCGCTCGATCAACCCGCCGATGAGCGTCGCCAATCGCCTGCATGCCCATCCGCGTCAGGCGCTGTACGCGCACTCCGGCGGCAACATGCCCCAATACATGGTCAATCGTTTCGCCGAGGAGATCGCGCGCGGCGAGACCGAGTTGGCGCTGGTCTGCGGCGCCGAGTTGCTGCGCTCGACGCAGAACGCGCGCAAGGCCGGCCTGCAGCTCGACTGGAACGAGGATCCCGGCGCCGGCGAGCCGGAGCGTATCGGCGACAAGCGCTTCGGCTTCTCGGATGAGGAAGCCCGCCACGAATTGCGCGCGGCGATCCATTTTTATCCGCTGCTGGAGAACGCCATCCGCGGCGGGCTGAAGCGCAGTGTGCCGAACCACATGCTGGCGATGGGCAAGCTGTTCGAGCGGTTGGCCAAGGTCGCGAAGGACAATCCACTTGCGACGCGCCGCAAGGGCTATAGCGCGCAGCAGCTGGCCACCATCTCCGACGACAATCGCTGGATCTGCTTCCCCTACCCGCGGCTGATGAACGCCAATGCCATCATCGACCAGGCCGCCGCCGTCCTGCTGACCTCGGTCGAGAAGGCGCGCGAATGGGGTATTCCGCAGGAACGCTGGGTGTTCCTGCATGGCTGCGCCGACGCCGTCGACACGTGGGTGGTGTCGGAGCGCGAGCGGCTCGATGCCTCGCCCGCCATTCGGGGTTGCGCCAAGCTCGCCCTGGATATGGCCGGCAAGAAGCTATCCGACGTGTCGGCGTTCGACCTTTACAGCTGCTTCCCATCGGCGGTCGAAGTGGCAATGAAGGAAATTGGCATCGCCGAGGATGACCGGCGGCCGATCAGCGTGACCGGTGGTCTGCCGTTCTTCGGCGGTCCGGGCAACAACTACGTCACGCACTCGATCGCCGAAATGATGAACGTGGCGCGGGCGAAACGCGGCTCGTTCGGTATGGTGACAGCCAACGGCATGTATCTCACCAAGCATTCGGCCGGCCTTTATTCGACCCAGCCGGTCGAAGGGCCTTGGAAGCGCGCCGACTGCAAGACGCTGCAGGCTGAGCTGGACGGCCTACCCAAGCGACGGCTCAATCCCAAGCCTCAAGGCTCAGCGACCATCGAGACCTATTGCGTGGCCTACGGCAAGGAGGAGCCCGAGAAAGCCTATGTCCTGGGCCGGCTAGACGGATCGGACGACCGGTGCGTCGCCGTGGCGGCGGATGACCCGTCCCTATTGAACGACATGCTGACCCGCGAGCAACTTGGGCGTAGAATCAATATCGAGGCCCAGAACGGCCGGAATGTCTTCCGTCCCGTGTGAGGAAACGATGCCCAACGTGCTGACTGCCGCCCAGACCGCCGAATTCAACGAGAAGGGTTTCACTTACGCGCGCGGCCTGTTTGCGCCGGACGAGGTGAAGCTCCTGACCGACGCCATGGAACAGGATCCGGCGGTGCGCAGCTCGATTCTCGACCGACGCGACGGCGAAGGCCGCTCGACGCGCATCGCGCTGTGGAACCGCGCCGGCGATTCGGTCTATGGCCTTGCTGCCCGTTGCAAGCGCATGGTTGACACGTCGGCGCATCTGCTGGGCGGACCCGTCTATCACTTTCAGTCCAAGCTCACGGCCAAGGAGCCCGAGGTCGGCGGTGCGTGGGAATGGCACCAGGATTACGGCTATTGGTACTACAACGGCTGCCTGCGGCCCGACCTGTTGTCGGTCATGATCGCGCTCGACCACACGACCAGGGAAAACGGCTGCCTGCAGATCGCCACCGGCTCGCACAAGCTCGGGCGCATCGACCATACGCCGCTGTCGCCGACCCAGAACGAGGTCGACCCCAAGCGCATGCCGTACATCCTCGAGAAGTGCCCGATCGAGTATTGCGAGCTGGCGTCGGGCGATGCGCTGATCTTCCACAGCAACGCCATTCATCGTTCGGACGCCAACCGTTCGTCAAAGCGCCGCTGGACCTTGCTGATCTGCTACAACCGCGTGGACAACGACACCATCATCAAGACTGACGACCGCTACTACGTGCCGCTCGACGTGGTCGACGACCAGGCTCTGCGCGCGGCCGGCCTGCGCTTCGCCAAGGGCGACAACGAGGAGCACTTCACCTCGCGGCCCTACGTGCCGGACCTGCGCAAGGCATCCTAGGATCGAGACCAGGAATGGACGTTCGCCGGGCGACCGTGTCGGATATCGATGCGGCGGTCGGCCTTGCCGAGCGCACGCGCCGGCAGCTGCAGAAGCATCAGCCGACGTTGTGGCGCAAGGCCGCCGATTCGGCCAAATCGACCAAGGCGCTTTACGGCAAGCTGCTGGAGGAGCATGACACGCTGTTCCTCGTCGCCACCGAAGGCGCCCGGATGCTGGGCTTGCTGATCGCCCGCAAGATCGAGACGCCTCCAGTCTACGCCCCCGGCGGCGATACCTGGCAGGTCGACGACTTTCATATGGCCGAACCGCATCACTGGCTGAGCGTGGGCGAGGCCTTGCTCTCGCACGCTTCGACCCTGGTGCATGAGCATGGCGCTGCGCAGATCGTCGTCGTTGCGGCCGACCGCGACCTCGCCAAAGCCGAGATGCTGCGCCGTTCGGGCCTGTCGATCGCGTCGAATTGGTGGACGAGACCGCTGCGCTGACCGAGTTCCTCAGTCGCCCAGTCGTTGAAGGGCGGCGGCGAGCCGGGCCCGGGTCTCCTCCGCCTGGCGGCGACGCTCGCGCTGCTCCTCGACAACCTCTTCCGGCGCTCGCGACATGAAGTTGGCGTTGCCGAGCTTAGCGTCGATCTTGGCGATCTCATCGGTGAGTTTCTTGATTTCCCTGGCGAGCCTCGCCCGCTCGGCCTTGAGGTCGATGACGGCGCCCACCGGCAGGGCATAGGTCGCCTCGCCCACCACGATCTGCAGCGCTGCTTTCGGGGCCGCCGCAGCCGGCTCGATACCCTCGACCCGCGCCAGGCGCTCGATCGCGGCGGCATGATCCTTGAGGCGCTGCGTCGTCATGGTGTTCCCGCCGATCACCAAAAGCTTGAGCTTGGCGGCCGCCGGCACGTTCAGTTCCGAACGCGCCGAGCGAATGTCGGAGATCAGTTTCACCAGCCAGTTCATCTCGGCATCGGCCGCCTGATCGATGGCGCCGGGCTTCGGCCAGGGCTGGCTGATCAGCGCACCATGCTGGGCACGGTGACCGGTCTTGTCCCACAGTTCCTCGGTGATGAACGGCATCACCGGGTGCAGGATGCGTGTGGTCTCGCGCAATACATAGGCTGTCACCGCGCGCGTCTCGTCCTTCTCCGTCCCGTCCGCGCCCTGGAGGATCGGCTTGGTGAGCTCGACATACCAGTCGCAGACGATGCCCCAGATGAACTCGTAGAGCGCATTCGCGGCGTCGTTGAGCCGGAACTCGGCCAGCGCCTTGTCGACCGAATCGGTGGCGCGCGCGAGCTCGCCCAGCATCCACTTGTTGACGGTGAGCTTGCCGGCCGCCGGATCGAAGCCCTTTGGCAGGGCCGCGCCATTCATCTCGGCAAACCGCGTGGCGTTCCACAGCTTCGTGGCGAAGTTGCGTGAGCCCTCGACCCGCGCCGCCGAGAAGCGCAGGCGGCCGGCATTGTTGGCGGCGAGCGACGCCATGGTGAAACGCAGCGCATCGGCGCCGTATTTGTCGATCAGCTCCAGCGGGTCAACGACGTTGCCCTTGGACTTCGACATCTTCTGGCCCTTCTCGTCGGTGACGAGGCCGTGCAGGTAGACGGTCCGGAACGGCACGTCGGGCATGAACTGCATGCCCATCATCATCATGCGCGCGACCCAGAAGAACAGGATGTCCCAGCCGGTCACCAACACGTTGGTCGGGTAGTACTTCTTGAGCGCTGCCGTCTCCTCGGGCCAACCCAGCGTCGAGAACGGCCAGAGCGCCGAGCTGAACCAGGTGTCGAGCACGTCGGGATCGCGCTCGAGCGTCACATCCTTGCCGTAGTGCTTCTTCGCCTCTTCCCTGGCCGCCCCTTCGGACTCCGCCACGAACACCTTCTTGTCGGGTCCATACCAGGCAGGAATCTGATGGCCCCACCAGAGCTGGCGCGAAATGCACCACGGCTCGATGTTCTCCATCCAACGGAAGAAATCGTCACGGCCGCGCTCGGGCACGAACTTCACGCGCCCGTCGCGCGCCGCCACCATCGGCTTCTCGGCAAGCTTCTTTGCGTCGGCGTACCACTGCTCGGTCAGGAACGGCTCGACCGGCACGCCGCCGCGGTCGCCGTAGGGCACCTGATGCGTGTGCGGCTCGATCCTATCGACCAGGCCTGCTGCTTCCATGTCGGCAACGACCACCTTGCGCGCCTCGAAGCGATCGAGACCGCGATATTTTTCTGGCGCCGTGTCGTTTACGCGGGCGAACTTGTCGAAGATCGAAATGGCCTCAAGCCCGTGGCGGCGGCCGACCTCGAAATCGTTGAAGTCGTGCGCCGGCGTGATCTTCACCGCGCCGGATCCCTTCTCCGGATCGGAATACTCATCGCCCACGATCGGGATGCGGCGGCCGACAAGCGGCAGAACGGCATGTCTGCCGATCAGGTGTTTCCATTTGGCATCGTCCGGATGCACCGCCACCGCCGTGTCGCCCAGCATCGTCTCGGGCCGCGTTGTCGCAACGATGATGTGCTCGTCGCTGCCTTCGACTGGATACTTGAAGTACCAGAGATGGCCCTTGACCTCGCGCGACTCGACCTCGAGGTCGGAAATCGCGGTCAGCATCTTTGGGTCCCAGTTGACCAGCCGGTTGTCCTTGTAGATCAGCCCGGCCTTGTAGAGTTCGACGAACACCTTGAGCACGGCCTTGGAGAGGCCTTCGTCCATGGTGAAGCGCTCGCGGCTCCAGTCGCACGAGGCGCCGAGTCGACGGAGCTGGCTGGTGATGGTGCCGCCGGAGTAGGCCTTCCACTCCCAGACCTTCTCGAGGAACTGCTCGCGATTCAGGAGTTTGCGGTTGCCGTCGGTTTTCGCTCCCTCGACGGCAAGGCCGATGCCCTCCTGCTCAAGATTGCGCACCACGACCATTTGCGTCGCGATACCGGCATGGTCGGTGCCTGGCTGCCAAAGGACATCGTCGCCCTTCATGCGGCGCCAGCGGATCAGTATGTCCTGCAGTGTGTTGTCGAGCGCGTGGCCCATGTGCAGGCTGCCCGTGACGTTGGGCGGCGGAATGACGATGCAATACGGCTGCTCGGGTGACTCGGGATGTGCCTTGAACGCCCCCGAGTTCTCCCATTCCGGATAACGGCGGGCTTCGATCTCCTTCGGGTCGTAGGTCTTGTCGAGCATTGAGAGCCTTATAACGAAAAACGCCACGGGCGGGGCGCCGTGGCGTTGAAAGCTGGGGGGCGCCTGGGGTCAGCCGCGGGTCAACCGGGCGATTTCCCTCTCGACCAGCCGCTCGACCAGCGGCGGCAGGTTCTTGTCGATCCATTCCTTCAGCATCGGCCGCAGCATCTCGCGGACCAGATCCTCGACCGTCTTGCCACCCGAACCGACCGCCGGGCCGGCATCCGACGAGGCGGCAGCGGGCGGCGGCGCGCCCTGCTTGACGGCCTGGTTCAGCCGCTCGAAGGCGGAACTTGTGGCGCCCGCGACGGCCGTGCCGATCAGCGAAGGAGATGGATCGGCCGCAGCCGGCACCGGCGCGGGATCGATCATCGGCTGCGGCATCTCGGACGCCCTTATCGGGTCGATGCGGGGCAGCGGCATGGGCGTCGGCCGCGCCGGCGGCTCGGCATCGGATTTGGGCTCCTCGATCAGGTCAGTGAGCAACAGGACATCCTCGCGGGCGTCGGCCGCACCACCACGCACGAAGCGCGAGGTGTCCGAAGCTGCCGTGTCGATCGCAGGCGCAGGACGCGGCGCGGAATCACCACCGGTATTGCCCGCCTGCGACCGTGCCTCGTCGTCCGAGATGATCTTGCGGATGGACGCCAGGATGTCGTCCATGGATGGGTCACTGTCTGAACGCTTGGCGTCGCTCATTTCTTGCCCCCGGAGTCGCCCGCCCCCCAATCGCCAACCCAGCGGGAGCCGACCTCCTTATAATACTTCTCTTCGTCATAATATTCGACAGGCAAACCGAGGCTGCGGGCGGTCAGCCGGCCGATGCCCGACAGCACGCCGTAGTAGTTCACCTGGACGTCGTGCCGAGCGCTGATCAGGTTGACCTGGGAGTTCAGCAGCTCCTGTTCGGCGTTCAACACGTCCAGCGTCGTGCGCGAACCGACCAGCGCTTCCTGGCGCACGCCATTAAGGGCGACGTCGTTCGCCTTGACCTGCGATTCGAACGAGATCACGCGCGAGCGCGCAGAATCGAGATTGCGCCAGGCGCGAATCACTGTTTCCGCCGCCGTTCGCCGCGCGCTGTCGAGCTCGTTGCGCCGCTGGCCGACCAGTTCCTTGGCCTGACGCACCGCCGACCATTCACTGCCGTTCTGGTAGATCGGTACCGTGGCTTGAACGCGAACCCCGTACTGGTAAAACTGGTCGGTGGGCACCTGCAGGTCCTGCTGGTACTGCATGAATCCAACAACATTGACCTGTGGCAGCAGCGCCGCGAGGGCACTGTTGACGCCGTAGCTTGCGGCGGTGATGCGATTCTGGGCGCTGACGGGCTTGGGCCCGGAGTCCATGGCCAACGCCACGCATTCTTCTTCCGTCGAAGGAATTGCGCCGAACAGCGGCAGGTCGCCGAGACGGCTGGCCTTCTGGCCGGTGACGTGCGTGTAAGCCGCCTCATCGATGCGCACCTGCGCCTCGGCCAGCACGAGGTCGGCCTTGGCCTGCTCGAGGCGCGCTTCGGCCTGCGATACGTCGGTAATGGTCAGCTCGCCGACGCGGAAGCGTTCGCGCGTAGCGTCCAGCTGCTGCACCAGAACCCGGACGTTGTTCCGTCGCGCATCGACGATGCCAAGGTCGCGCACGAGGTCGGCATAGGCTGTCACCGCCTGCAGCAGGACCGTCTGCTCGGTATCGGCGAGCACCGCGCGCTGCGCCTTGATGTTCGCCTGCGCGGTCTTGGTGTCGGCTACCGTCTTGCCACCGCGAAAGATCGGCTGGGTCACCGAGAGCAGCGTCGTGCGGCCATTCAGGATGTAATAGCTGTTGGCGATGCGGACCGGAATCGAGTCAGCCTCGATCTTGTTATATTCGACCGACAGCTGGATTTTCGGTCTCCAGTTGGCGACCGCGGCCGCCAGGGTTTCGTCGGTCTCGCGCAGCACCGCACGCTGCGCGAGCAAATCGGGGTTGCTGTTGTAGGTCGCGGCCAAAGCTTCGACCAGGCTCTGCGACCATGCGATGGACGGAGCGGCCAGCGAGCCCGCGAACGCGCACACCGTCGCTGCGCAGGCGAGCCTCAACTCAGGCCGGATACGCATTGAAAACCCTCATGATTTCCAAGCAGTTTATCACTGGCGCGATGCAGAGCGGTAGCCCCATAACTGGCCCGGCTGCCGCACCCGCGACGCTTGGGACGATGCTTAGAAAGTGAAGCGCTGCGCGGCGGCAAAGCCCGGCAGGGACGGCGTGCCCGCGTCGAACAGCGGACGGCCGGAAGCGATGCCTCCATCCTTCACGACAAGCTGTGCCACCCCCAGTGCGCCCGTTGCCGGCGCGAGAACCGTCGCCAACCGGCCGCCTTCCGCGATCTGGTCGATGATGGTCTGGGGAACCTGACGGACGGCACCTTCGATCAGCACCGCGTCATAGGGCGCCGATGCCGCCGCGCCATCCTCCATCTTGCCGAGGTGGAAGATCACGTTGCCGATGCCCAGCTCCTTGATGGCCTGGCTGGCCGCTGCGACGAGCACCGAATCGCTTTCCACGGCGACAACCGACTTCGCCAAGCGCGCGACCAGCGCGGCGCCATAGCCCCGTCCTGTACCGATCACCATCGCCCGGTCTTCCGGCCCGAGCTGCAGGGATTGAATCAACCGCGCCAAGACCATCGGTTCCATAAGGAAACGGCCGTTTCCGAGCGGCACGTCGTCGTCAGCGTACGCTATTGCCTTTAACGCATCGGGCAGGAAGCGCTCACGCGGCAATTCACTCATCACGGATATCAGTTCGGAATTGGTCACCTTGTTGGGTCGAAGCTGACCGTCGACCATGTTGCGGCGAGCGAGCGCGAAATTCGTCATCGGGTATCCCAAAAAACCGCGCTGTTTATAGGCGGTGGCCGCCAATAGCGTCAAAGGTCACGCGCTTGACCCATCTCGGTGGCCATGTCTATAGCACCGCCCTGCTCCGGGCGGCCTGGTGGCAGAGTGGTGATGCAGCGGACTGCAAATCCGCGTATGCCGGTTCGATTCCGGCCCAGGCCTCCATATATTGGGCTCGTTACGGGCCTTGCATGGTCCGGGACGCTCTGCCAAAACACCGCGCCTTCGCGGGGCCGATACCGCCACCCGCGACCGTTTTTCTTTCCGGAGTAGCTCAGCGGTAGAGCAGGCGACTGTTAATCGCCGGGTCGCAGGTTCGAACCCTGCCTCCGGAGCCAGATCGGGGCCGCTTCCAGCCGGAGGCGGCCCCTTTTCTCGACGGGAGTCCGGCCATGACCTTGCCCGACAAATCGACGGAAACAGCCCGGGTGGTCCGCCACGAGGTGGCCTTCCAGGGCTATTTCAAGGTCGGCCGCTACTTTTTCCAGCACAGTCTGTTCAACGGCGGCACGAGCAAGGTGATCAGCCGCGAAGTCTTCGAGCGCGGCCAGGCTGCGGCAGTCCTGCTCTACGACGCTCAGCGCGACGAGGTCGTGCTGATCCGCCAGTTCCGCGCCGGCTCGTACGTCGCCGGCCACCATCCTTGGACTTGGGAGGTGGTGGCCGGGATCATCGAGGAGAACGAGAGTGCGGCGGAGTTGGTGAAGCGCGAGTCGATGGAGGAAGCAGGGCTCGCAGTGTCTGAAGTGTTGCCGATTCATCGCCTGATGCTGACGCCCGGTGCCTGCTCGGAATCTTGCGAGATCTTCATCGGCCGCGTCGATGCGACCAAAGCGGGCGGCGTGTTCGGCCTCGATTCCGAGGGTGAGAACATTCTGGTCAAAGCCATGTCCTTCGCCGACGCCTATGAGCTGATGGAGCGCGGCGAGTTCGACAATGCCGTCGCCGTCATAGCCATCCAGTGGCTGGCCCTGCATCATCAGGAGATGCGCAAGCGCTGGGGCTGAGCTACGGTCGAGGCGGGAGCGACTGCGGGGTCCACGAAGGCTAGGTCATGAACGTCCGCTCGGGTTTCATCGATAGCATCGGCAACACGCCGCTGATCAAGCTGCGGGCCGTCTCCGAGGCGACCGGCTGCAACATCTACGGCAAGGCCGAGTTCCTCAATCCCGGCGGCTCGGTAAAGGACCGCGCCGCACTCGCCATCATCGAGGACGCCGAGAAGCGCGGCACTCTGCGTCCCGGCGGCGTCGTGGTTGAAGGCACGGCCGGCAATACCGGCATCGGCATCGCCCTGGTGGCCAATGCGCGCGGCTATCGCTCAGTGATCGTGATGCCCGAGACGCAGAGCCAGGAAAAGAAGGACATGCTGCGCCTGTGCGGCGCCGACCTGCGGCTCGTGCCGGCCTTGCCCTACGCCAATCCCGGCAATTACGTTCGTTATTCCGAGACGCTCGCCAAGGAGATCGCGGCCAAGGAGCCGAATGGCGCGATCTGGGCCAACCAATTCGACAACGTCGCCAATCGCGACGGTCACTATCGAACGACTGGCCCGGAGATCTACGACCAGACAGACGGGAAGGTTGACGGCTTCACCTGCTCAGTCGGTAGCGGCGGCACTCTGGCCGGCGTCGCCATGGCGCTCAAGGAGCGCAACAGGAACATCCGCATCGCGCTCAGCGACCCGATGGGTTCGGCACTCTACAACTGGAAGATGAAGGGCGAGCTCAAGGCCGAAGGCAATTCGGTCACGGAAGGCATCGGCCAAGGCCGCGTCACCAAGAACCTCGAAGGCGTGCCGATCGACACTGCCTACCAGATCACCGACGAAGAAGCCCTGCCCGTTCTGTTCGACCTGATCGAGCATGAGGGCCTGGTGCTGGGCGGCTCGAGCGCGATCAACATCGTGGGAGCCGTGCGGCTCGCCAAGGAACTCGGCCCGGGCAAAACCATCGTCACCATCCTGGCCGACGGCGGCAGCCGCTATCAGTCGAAGCTCTTCAATCCCGCGTTCCTGCGCGAAAAGAAGCTGCCGCTGCCGCGCTGGATGAGCTGACACGCCAATGGGCGTGGTCGTCTGCGGCAGCCTCAACATGGACGTGATCGTGCAGACGTCACGGCGTCCGCTCGCCGGCGAGACGATCCTCGACGGAGTCGTGTCCTTCTTGCCGGGCGGCAAGGGCTCCAACCAGGCGATCGCGGCGGCGCGCCTCGGCGCCAGGACTGCCATGCTAGGCGCCGTTGGCGACGACGTGTTCGGCAAGACCTTGCGTCAGGTGCTGGCCGAGAACGGCGTCGATGCCTCTGGCGTGAAGGCGGTGCGCGGCGTGACGACCGGCGTTGCGGTGATCCAAGTGGCCGAGGGCGACAATGCGATCACCGGCGCGGCCGGCGCCAACGCACGCTTCGCCAGGGCAATGCTGTCTCGCAGTCCGCGTCGCGGCGAGATCTGGGTGGCGCAGTTCGAGACGCCGCTCGCGACAACAGAAGCTGCCTTCCGCAAGGCGCGTGCCGTCGGCGCCCGTACCATCTTGAATCTGGCGCCGATGGTTTCGTTCCCCAAGCGGCTGATGAAGTTGGTCGATATCGCCGTGCTCAACGAGATCGAGCTGGCACAAGCGACCGGCGCCCGGCTCTCTGCCGGGAGCCCGGACCGCTCGATCATAGCGGCCTGCCGAAAGCTCGGCGTGCCAACGGTCATCGCCACCCTGGGCGGACGTGGCCTGATCATGGTGTCGTCCGGCGGAGTGACAGTCCTGCCTGCACACAAGGCGCGCGTCGTCGACACGACGGGCGCCGGCGACTGCTTCGTCGGCGCCTTCGCCGCCCAGCTTGCAACAGGCGCGGACCTGCGGGAGGCAGCCCGCTATGCCAATGCGGCGGCCTCCTGTTCCGTCGAGCGGCTGGGCGCCACGCCCGCGATGCCCACGTCGCGCCAAGTTGCGAGGCGCCTGCTGAGGGCCTAAATCCTCTGCATGGTTGAAGAACTTTTCCGGCAAGACGCTTATCTCAAGGAAGCCGACGCGACGGTCACTGCGGTCGAGGAACGCGGCGTGCGGCTCGATCGCACGGTTTTCTATCCGACCGGCGGCGGCCAGCCTGGCGACAGCGGCGTGCTGCGCTGGGCAGGCGGCGAGGCCAAGGTGGTGGACAGCGTGAAGGCCGACGGCAATGACGTGCTGCATATTCTGGCACCCGATGCGCCGAAGCCCGCGGTCGGCACCAAAATTCATGCCGCCCTCGACTGGGAGCGGCGCTACAGGCACATGCGCATGCACACGGCGCTGCACGTGATGTCGGCGGTCATCAAGGGCAACGTCACCGGCGGCCAAGTCAATGCCGAAAAGAGCCGGCTCGATTTCAATCTCGAGGGCGACGTCCCGACCAAGGAATGGGTGACTGAGGAGGTCAACAAGATCCTCGCCACAGACCATTCCGTCACTCCGCAATGGGTGACCGACGAGGAGCTGAATGCGCGGCCCGAGCTCGTGAAGACCATGAGCGTGCGTCCACCGGTCGGCGCCGGCCGAGTTCGCCTGCTGTCGATCGACGGCGTCGACCTGCAAGCCTGCGGCGGCACGCATGTCGCGCACACGGCCGAGATCGGCCGCGTCGAATGCACGAAGGTCGAGAACAAGGGAAAGATGAACCGGCGGTTCATCATCACGCTGGCGTAAGCGAGGAAATCGTCCGATGAGCTATGCAAGACCTGACGCTCTTGTCAGCACAGAGTGGCTGGCCGCTCACCTCACCGCGCCCGACGTGCGCATCGTCGATGGCTCCTTTTACCTTCCGGCCCAGAAGCGCAACCCGAAGGCCGAGTACGCCGCCAAGCACATCCCGGGCGCGGTGTATTTCGACATCGACGAGATCGCCGATACCTCGAGTCCGCTGCCGCACATGCTGCCTTCGCCGGAGAAGTTCTCCTCGCGTGTGCGCAACCTCGGACTGGGCGATGGCAACAAGATCGTGGTCTACGACACCACGCCGATGACGGGCGCCTGTCGCGTATGGTGGATGTTCCGGGCGATGGGCCACAAGGACGTAGCCGTGCTCGACGGCGGCTTGCCGAAGTGGGAGTCCGAGGGTCGGCCCGTGACCGACGATCCCACGACGCCACGCGATCGCCATTTCACTGCGCGCCTCGACAACACGCTGGTGCGTTCGCTCGACGACGTGCGCGCTCTGCTGGACAGCAAGCGCGAGCAAGTGGTCGACGCGCGTGCCGCCAATCGCTTCCGAGGCGAGGTGCCCGAGCCGCGGGCCGGCCTTCGTTCCGGGCATATGCCGGGCGCACTCAACCTGCCCTACAATGATCTGCTCGATCCGAAGACCGGCACGATGCTGCCTCAGGCCGCGCTCGCGGCGAAGATCAAGGCCTCCGGCATCGACCCGTCGAAGAAAGTGACTGCGAGCTGCGGCTCGGGCGTCACTGCCTGCGTCGTCGGCCTGGCGCTCTATCTCACCGGCGCGCCCGAAGCTGCGGTCTACGACGGCTCGTGGACCGAATGGGGGGGCCGCGCCGACACGCCCGTCGTCACCGGACCGGCGTGATGCCTACGAGTCGCTCGGTCGTCGTCACCGGCGCATCGACCGGCATTGGCCAGGCCTGTGTGAAGGTGCTGACGGCGGCTGGCTTTCATGTCTTCGGTGCTGTGCGCAAGCAGGCCGACGGTGAGCGCCTCGCCAGGGAATTCGGAGCGAGAGTCACGCCGCTGTTGTTCGACGTCACCGACAAGGTGGCTGTTGCCGCCGCGGCGCAGAAAGTGGCAACAGCTCTCGCGGGCGAGACCCTGTTCGGTCTGGTGAACAACGCCGGCATCGCCGTGGCCGGCCCGCTGCTGTACCTCAAGGTCGACGATTTCGAACGCCAGCTGGCCGTCAATGTCACCGGCCAGCTGATCGTCACGCAGGCTTTCGCGCCGCTGCTGGGCGCCGACCGGAGCCGCAAAGGAGCGCCGGGCCGCATCGTCATGATCTCGTCCGTGGGCGGGCGCAATGCCCTGCCCTTTGCCGGCCCCTATGGTGCCTCCAAGTTCGCGGTCGAAGGCTTCGCCGAATCGCTGCGCCGGGAGCTGATGTTGTTCGGCATCGACGTGGTGATCGTGGCACCGGGCGCGGTCGTGACGCCGATCTGGGACAAGACCGAAGCAGCCGTCGAAGGATTCGAGAACACGCCCTACGCGCCCGCGCTCGAGAGGATGAAGAAGGTGATGCTCGACAGCGCCGCCAGGGGTCTGCCGCCGGAACGGATTGGCGAGGCGGTGAAGACCGCCCTGACCACGCCGAATCCCAGGGTGCGTTACACGGTGGCGCCAAATCCGTTCCAAGTCTGGTTGACCCGCGTGTTGCCGCGCCGGACCGTCGACAGGATGATCGCCGGCCGCATCGGTCTCAAACGGTACGCGTGACGGCCCCGCCCTCCCTCTTCGCCCATCAGCCTCCACCGCGCTCCGATGGGCGGCTGGCCGTTACGATCACCCATCTCGCGCTCGCACGCGAAAACTGGAGGCTTCGGGGGAAGCCTCCCGCGATCGACGTCACCATCGCGCGCCATGAATGTCCGTCGGCGAAGTTCTATCTCGACCTTTACGACAAGGTCGGCCGCCCCTGGCTGTGGTACGAGCGGCGGCTCTACACCGAGAGCGCGCTGAAGGAGCTTCTCAACCGACCAGGCCATGAAGTCCATGTCGCACGTGAGCGAGGCAATTTGGTGGGCTATTTCGAGCTCTACAGCAATGAGATCGTCTTCTTCGGCCTTACCCTGCCCTACATCGGCAAGCGCATCGGCCCTTGGTTGCTCGATCGTGCGATCGAGCGCGGCTTCGCGCGCGGCGCGGCAGAATTGGAGCTCAACACCAACACGGTCGATCATCCCAAGGCACTCGAGACCTATCGCAAGGCAGGGTTTCGCGTGGTGCGTAGCGAAAGCCGGGAATTGCAGGACCCGCGCATGCTCTGGCCGGACATCTATCGGTGGCCGCCGAAGTAACGGCTATGTCATAGTCGCGGCACCATGACCGCGAAGAAAACTTATACCCGCCCCGACACCATCTTGGCCGTAGCCGGCCGCGATCCCGACAACAATTTCGGCATCGTCAACCCGCCCGTCTATCATGCCTCGACCATCCTCGCGCCGACGATGGAGAAGTTCGAGAACCGCATCCCATTCGAGGGCTTTGGGTACGGCCGCAACGGCACACCGACCCAGAAGGCGCTCGAGGACGCAGTCGCCGCGATCGAAGGCGCACACCGCTCGATCGCCGTACAGTCAGGCCTCGGCGCCGTCGCCGGTGCGATCGTCGGCTTCTTCAAGACCGGCGACCATTTCCTGCTGACCGACAATTGCTACGGCCCGGCGCGGCGCTTCGCCAACACGACACTCAAGGGCTTCGGCGTCGAGACGACCTTCTTCGATCCGATGATCGGCGCCGGGATCGAGAAGCTGATCCGACCCAACACCAAGGCGATCTATCTCGAGGCGCCGGGCTCCCAGACCTTCGAGGTGCAGGACGTCGACACCATCGCGGCCATCGCCAAGAAGCGCAACATCGCGGTGATCATCGACAACACCTGGGCAACGCCGCTCTACTTCAAGCCGTTCGAGCATGGCTGCGACGTCTCCGTGCATGCCGGCACCAAGTATATTGTCGGCCACTCGGATGCGATGATGGGCATCATCTCCTGCGCCACCCGGCCGATATTCGAGCTGGTCAAGACCGCCTGCATGAATTTCGGCTTCCACGCCGCGCCGGACGACAGTTACCTTGCGCTGCGCGGCTTGCGGACCATGGCGGTCCGGCTGCGCCATCATGAAAAGAGCGGCCTGCACATCGCGCATTGGCTGAAGGAACGGCCGGAGGTCGACAAGGTGCTCCATCCCGCCCTGCCCGACTGCCCGGGCCACGACAATTGGAAGAAGCAGTTCAAGGGATCGTCCGGTCTGTTCTCGTTCACGCTGCGCGACGGCACCAGCAAGAAGGCGGTCGCCGCCATGCTCGACGGTATGGATATCTTCGGCATGGGCGCCTCCTGGGGCGGCTACGAAAGCCTGATGATCCCGGCCCATCCCGACAACTATCGCACCGCGGTGCCGTGGCCGAAGGACAAGCAGATCCTGCGCGTCCATATCGGCCTCGAAGACGTCGAGGACCTCAAGACCGACCTGACCGAGGGCTTCGAACGGCTGAACCGCGCGCACAACGCATAGCAGAGTGCGGTACGGATTTTACCTTCCCACGCGAGGGCCCTCGGCGACGCGCGAGGGCATCCTTTCATTGGCCCGAGAAGGTGAACGGCTTGGCCTGCACTCGGCCATGATTGCCGACCACGTCGTCTTTCCGGTCTCGAGCGAGTCGGAATATCCGTATACGCTCGATCGCAGGCATCCGGGCGGCGGCGATGCGCTGGAGACCTTCTCGATCCTGGGTGTGGTTGCGGGGGCGACCGAGAAGCTGCGGCTCGTCACGTCGGTGCTGGTACTGCCTTACCGCAACCCGGTACTGACCGCGAAGATGGTCGCTTCGCTTGACGTCCTGTCGAACGGTCGTGTGACGCTGGGCGTCGGGGTGGGCTGGCTGAAGGAAGAGTTCGAGGCGCTGGACAGCCCCGACTTCGACAAGCGCGGCACGGTCAGCGACGAGTGGCTGGCGATCTTCAAAAATTTGTGGCGCCGGTCGCCGGCGAGCTTCAAGGGTCGCTTCTATAGCTACGACGACATTCGTTGCGAGCCGTTTCCGCTGCAGAAACCGCATCCGCCGATCTGGGTGGGCGGACATTCTCCCGCCGCGCTGCGTCGCACCGCCAGGTATGGGGATGGTTGGCATCCCGTCGGGGCAATTGCCGCTTCACCGCTTCCACCAGACGAGATGGCAAAGCATCTAGAGACGCTCAAAGGCCTGTGCGACGCCGAGAAGCGCGACTTCGCCAGGCTCACGATCTCCTACAAGGCACCGCTCTATGATGCTGCGGTACCCGATCGTGGCGGTAATCGCCGCAGCTTCGCCGGCACGCCTTAGCAGATCGCCGATGACATTCGCACCTTCGCCGAGATCGGCGTGCATGAACTGATCTTCGACTTCCGCGGCGAGTCGATCAGCCAGAGCATCGAGCGCCTGCAAAAATTCGCCGCCGAAGTAATACCGATCGCAGCCTAGTCTACTTGCGGCACTCGGCGCAGGTTCCGGTCACTTCCAGAGTCATGTCGCGCGCCGTGAAACCGCGCCTGCTGGCGCTGGCCGCGATCGATTCGGCAACGCTCGCGCTTTCAAGCTCCTCGGCATTGCCGCACTCGCCGCAGATCAGGAAGAAGCCTCGATGGGATTCGCCGGGATGGCTGCAGCCGACGAAGGCGTTCATGCGCTCGATGCGGTGGATCAGCCCGTTCTCGATCAGGAAGTCGAGCGCGCGGTAGACCGTGGGCGGCGCCGAACCCAGGGCCTCGTTGCGCAGTTCGTCGAGCAACGCATAGGCGCCGACCGGCTTGTGGCTCGACCAGACGAGTTCCAGCACCCGCCGCCGCAGCGGCGTGAAGCGCAGGCCCTTCCTGGCGCACAGCGTCTCGGCCGCCGCCACGGCGTCCTCGATGCAATGAGCATGATCGTGCGTTTGTCTGGCCGGCTTTTTCATGGGATTTGCCAAGCAGGTACGAGCCGATTATACGCCCCCTTCCGCAACGAGGCCAATCGATGCCCCCACAAGCGTCGCGAGCCGCGACCACATACCCGCAAGCCGCCATCGACACAATGCTGGCAGCCATCACTTTCGATTCCAACGGTCTGGTGCCGGCGATCGCCCAGCAACACGACTCCGGTGAAGTGTTGATGATGGCCTACATGGACCGCGCGGCCGTCGTCGAGACCATGCGCAGCGGCCGCGTCTGCTACTGGTCGCGTTCGCGCAAGGCGCCTTGGCGCAAGGGCGACACCTCCGGCCACATCCAGACGCTGGTGGATTTTCGCGTCGACTGCGATGGCGACACGCTTCTGGTGCTGGTCGACCAGACCGGCGTCGCCTGTCATACCGGCCGGCACAACTGCTTCTTCCGCGCGATCCGCAAGGGAGCGTTGGAAGAGATCGCGCCCATCCTCGTAGACATGGAAAAGCTTGGGAAGGATTGATGGCACATCAGCGTAAGGTTTCTCGCCGCGGCATCATTGGCGCCGCGATCGCCCTGCCGCTCGGCGCCTGCACGGCGATGGATAAGATGGAAGACAGCCTCTACAGCCTGTTCGGTCCACGACGCAGCACGGCAGTCGCCTCGCGCGGCGAGCGCATGGCGCGCATGATCCAGAACGAAGGTCGCAACGCCATGATGGCGCCGGAAGCGCTGACCCTGATGGGCATCAATAATGGCGGCCGCGACATTCCCGCCAAACTGATCGGCCAGGACGGTCCTGACGGCCGGTATGTCGCCGTGTTGATCACTTTCCGCGGCTACAAGGAATTCATCTTCCATCGCAAGCAGAACGACGTGCTGATGATGCACCACACCAATCTGGCTTTCGAGCGGCTCACCACGGTGCGCTACCCGCACTACGGCAACCTCTCGGTCATCACCGACACGGTCGCGGCCGACAACGATCTGCAGCAACAGCTTGCTTATTGGTTCGACCGCCTGCCAGGCCGATAGTATTGTTACGGTGACATGACGGTCGCCGCCTCCTCATCCACCTCGCCACGCAGGACGCTGGCGGTGTGCGGCGGGGCGCACGCGCTGCACGACGGTTTCACCGACCTCCTCAACGTCCTCTATCCATTGCTGCAGGCGCAATTCGGCCTGAGCTATGCCGCCATTGGCGCCCTGAAAGCGGTCTATTCCGGCGCCATGGCAAGCGGCCAGATCCCGTCGGGCATGTTGGCGAAGAAGCACGGCGGCGTAAGAGTGCTGGCAGTCGGCACTCTGTTGGTCGCGGCGGGCTACGGCTTTGCCGGACTCTCGGGCTCGCTCTACGGCGTGGCGGCCGGGCTGCTGCTGGCGGGCCTCGGCGGCAGCACGCAGCACCCGATCGCATCGAGCCTGATTGCCTCCTCGTTTCCCGGCCTGCGCTCGCGCACCGCACTCGGCACCTACAATTTCACCGGCGATGTCGGCAAGGTCCTGCTGCCGGCCGGTTTTGCGCTTGTCGCCGCGGCGCTGGGCTGGCGCCAGGCGCTGCTGGTGGTCGCCGCCACCGCCATCGTCGGCGCGGGGATCGTCATGGCGACGCTCCAGGCCGGTGAAATGGCCGCCAAGGACAAGAACGTACAGGCAGTGGCGGGCCAGGATCGGCCGTGGGCGTTCTGGCTGCTGTTCTGCATCCATGTCGCCGACAGCTCGGTGCGCAGCGGCTTTTTGATCTTTCTGCCCTTCCTGCTGCGCGACAAGGGCGCGGACCTGCCGACCATCGGCTTGGCGCTGTCGTTGATCTTCGCCGGTGGCGCGGCGGGCAAACTGGTGATGGGCTGGGTTGGCCAGAAGCTCGGCGTGGTGATGTCGGTGGTGCTCACCGAAGTCGCGACGACGCTCGCCATCCTGGCGCTGTTGCCGCTCTCGCTCGGTCTGGCGCTCGCACTCCTGCCGGTCGTCGGGCTGATGCTGAACGGCACCTCCTCGGTGCTCTACGGAACCGTGCCAGAGTTCGTGAGCGCCGAGAAGCGCACGCACGCCTTCGCGATCTTCTACACCGGCGGCTCGATCGCCGGCGCCGGCGCGCCGTTCCTGTTCGGCCTCCTGGGCGACGCGGTTGGCCTATCGCCCGCGCTGCTCTTTGTCAGCGCGCTGGCGCTGCTTACCGTTCCGCTGGTGTGGGCGCTCAGGCCGGCTTTCCATTCCACACCGGGCCCATCGGCCTGAGGCGCATGCCCTTGCGGAGATGCTTGTAAGGCATCTCCACCGGATCGGTGATGTGCGCGCCCACCGATTGCACCACCAGGATCGTCTCGGCGATCGGCTGGAAGTCGGCCCGGAAATGCACCGTCGATTTCAGCGCCAGGATCGGCACTTTTGAAGGCTCTACGCCGACATGCCGGAACATCTCCTGGTCCGCCGCCTGGACCCGTTTGCAAGCCAGCACAGCCGACACGCCGCTTGCTTCGTCGGTCACCAGCGCCATCGGGCCGATCTGGAACTTGGCACCGCCATAGAACGGCCCGGTGCCGGTGAACTTGCCGTCGCCCACTTTCACGATGCGCCAATCGGCAACGACCGGCATTTCCCCGCCATAGCCCACCACCGCGCCGATGCCGCGACGCATGATGTTGCCCTCGCCCGTCTGTGCAGCTTCAGCGGCGGCACCCTCGTCGACGATCATGCCGATCACAGCACCCTTGGCTTTGTGGCGCATCAAGGCCGCAAGCAAACCCACCGTGTCGGACGTGCCGCCCGCGCCAGGATTGTCCTGCACGTCGGCCAGCACGATCGGCTTGCGCGCCTTCCTGGAAAGCTCGATCGCGCGCAGGGCGGCCTGATCAGGGTCGAGCAGTTCACCGGCGAACGCCCTCTCCTGCACCTTCACGGCCTGAGCGAGCTTGTCAGCAGCGGCTTCGACGGCCTCCTTGTCGTGACCGTAGACCACCAGCGCCGGGCCGCACTGGGCGATATCGGCCGGCGGGAAACCGGGCGTGTGAGTGACGCTCACGATGCCCTGGTTGTGGCTCTTCTCACCGGCCTCGAGTTCTCCCACCAAATCGAAGATCGACTTGGCCGGCTCGATGAAGGTGCATTGCCAGCGGAATGAGGAAATCGAGCTGGCGGTAAGCGCGGTAGACCGGCCGTTTCTCGCTCATCAGCTTGTGAAGCAACTCCGCCGCGCGACGGCCCGTTACCGCCATGTCGATGTGCGGATAGGTGCGATAGCCCACCAGCGCCGTCGAGAGCTTGGCCATCTCCGGCGTGAGGTTCGCGTGATAGTCGAGGCTGGCGACAATCGGCAGATCGTTGCCGACGATATTCCGGATGCGGCGCAACAGCTCGCCTTCGCCATCCTGCGTGTTTTCGGCGACCATGGCGCCGTGCAGGTCGAGGTAGATCGCATCGAAGGGACCCTTCCCGCGCAAATCCTCGTCGAACAGCTTCCACATGCGCTCGTAGGCGTCTTCGGTGACGTACGAAGCCGGCGGCGCGGAGGCCCAGGCCAGCGGCACGAGTTCGTGTCCGAGCTCGGTGAGCTTCTTCACTGCGCCGGCGATCGGGATGTTGAAGCCCTCGACGCCGGCGATCATCTCGGGGCCGCGCAGCAGCGGCGGCCAGGCGTCGGCGCGCAGGAAGTCGTCCCAGGTCGCCTGCTGCGGCGCGAACGTGTTGGTCTCGTGCTGGAAGCCACCGACGGCGATACGCGCCATTACTCTCTCCTTGGAACCACGTTGGAAAAGGACCATATCACTGCCATGCGCAAAATGGTCCTGCCGGTGTTGCTGCTGCTGGCCGCCGCCGGTTGCGCGCCCGCGCTGCATTGGGCAAAGCCGGGCGCCGATGAGGCAATGGCCCTGCGCGAGAGCCAGGAGTGTCGCCAGATCGCGCGCGGCACGTCTAGCCGCGTCTACAGCCAGCCACCGCCCGAGCCGTTCGCCGGTGCCGTCGGCCCCTCGCCCTATACCGGCATGCGGGCGGGTTCGACGAACATGTGGCAGTACACGACCGCCGATCAGGGCGCGTTTGCGCTGGAAGATCGCATTGCGGATAGTTGCATGCGCCATCGCGGATACGACCGGGTGCCGATCCAGCAGGCAACCTGATGCGCCGCCTGTTCCTTCTGGTTGCCGTCTGCCTCGACGGCTGCAGCTCTCTCGCAGTCCACTGGGAAAAGCCCGGTGTCGACCAGGCGATGCTGGAGAAGGACATGTCGGACTGTCGGCTCGCCGCGCGGGACGAAGCGTTCCGCAATTATTATCCCGCACCGGGCCCGCTGTTCGGGCCGCGCCATTGGTTGGCGTGGTCCAACTACGCCGAATCGCAGCGCTTCTATGCCGAGAGCAACCTCACGCGCTTCTGCATGCGCAACAAAGGGTATGAGCTCGTCCCCGATCAGCAGGCAAAGGGATCGGAAAAATAGCTATTCCTTGCCGATGGCGTCCTCGATCGATCGCAACAGCACCGGCCAGTACTCCTTGCCGTGGCCGAGCTCGCGCGCACGCTCCATCAGTTCGCGCGCTACATCCGAACCGAGTGCCGGCACACCCTTCTCCTCGGCCATCTGGATCGCATAGCCCAAATCCTTGAGCGCGTATTCCGTCGAGAAGGCGCGCTCGGGGAACACACCCGGCAGCATCGCCTTCATGCCGTGATTGCGAAGCGCGAAGGAATCCGCCGAGCCTTTTGTCAGCGTCTCGTACAGCACTTTGCCGTCGACCCCGTGGGCGCGCGCGATGCACAGCGCCTCGGCCAGTGCCACGCCGGTCTGGAACAGGATCATGTTGTTCAGGATCTTGACCGCCTGCCCTGCACCCGGCCCGCCGCAATGCGTCACTTCGTTGGCCATGTGGCGCAGCAGCGGCTCGATGCGCTGAAAAGTGGCTTCGGTCGCGCCGACCATGATCGACAGGGTACCGTCGATCGCCGCCTGCCGCGTGCGCGCGACCGGCGCATCGGCGAAGGCCGTTCCCCGGCCTTCGAACTCCTCGTAGAGCCGGCGCGCCAGCGACACCGGTGCCGTACTGCAATCGATCACCGTCCAGCCGAGCTTCGTCTTCGCGGCGAGCCCGCCATTGCCCAGGCACACCTCTTCGACTTCCTTGCCGCCCGGCAGCGACAGGAAAATGGTGCGGCATTGTTCGACGATCTCATCGATTGAAGCGGCCCTGACCCCGTCGGCCGCAAGCCGCTTGAGCGGCGCGGCATCGCGGTCGGCCGCCATCACGGTCATGCCGCTCTTCTTCGCCAGATTGCGGCACATCGGCTCGCCCATGGTGCCGACGCCGATGAATCCGATCATGTCTGCCATTGGCCTGCTCTAGTCGACGATGAAGAGTTTGGCGCCTACCGCAGTTTTGGACCGGTGGGCGAGCGCGCCGTCCGCCACCTGATAGCTTTGGCCGGGCTTCAGCACCACGGTTCGGCCGTCGGCCAGCTCGGTGTGCAATTCCCCCTCGAGCACGAGCAGCACATGGCCCTTCTGGCACCAGTGATCGGCCAGATAGCCCGGACTGTACTCGACCATGCGCACGCGGATGTTGTTGAAGTTCCTGGTGCGCCAATAGGCCTTGCCGGTCTCGCCCGGATGCTCGGTGCGCTCCACGCCCTGCCAGTCGGTGGTGCCGAACGGAATGTCGAACATCAGCATGGCATCAACCCCATTTCTCGAGCGCCCGTGCCAGGCTCTCGCGTCCACGATAGAGCATGGCCTGCCAACCGGCCATCCGCGCGCCGTCGACATTGGTCGTCGTGTCGTCGACGAACAGGATCGATTGGCCGGCCGTCACGCCCATCCGCGCCTGCGCATTGGTGAAGAACACGCGATCCGGTTTGCACACGCCCAGCGCCGCCGAATAGATGATCTCGTCGAAATGCGCGCCGGCATGCTGTTTGAGGAGCGCCGCGCGGTGATGCTCCTGGTTGGTGCCGGCGAACACCCGGCCGCCGGTACGCTGGCGCCAGGCGTCCGCCATCGCCAGCAGCTCGCGGTCGATGCCCATGTCCTTCTCGAACCAGTAGGCGACGAACTCCTCCAGCCGATGGCTGAGTCCTTTGGGTTCGAAGTAATTGTGCAAGGCGACGAAGAGATCGAGCCGGCCCTGCACGACCTGCAGGAATTCGCCTCGGAAGAAGTTGGCGACCATCTCGGCCGGATCGATGCTCCAATCCGCCTGCAGATTGGCCATCCAGGGCGTGGCCGGCACCGAAACGACGCCGTCGATATCGAGCACGAGGACAGGGTTCGAACTCATGGCACCCCATGCTACAGCACATTCCATGGAACTTGTCGTGCCCTCCCTCGACCGTCTGGCGCAATATGCCGACGCGCTGAGACGCGGTTGGTCGCCGGACAATATCCGGCTCGAAGAGGCGGCGAAGGAGCATCTGGCGGAGATCGCCAGGGATGCCGCCGCCTTCGTGGCGCGCGCCGACGATCGCGAGGCCAAGGGCGGCGACATCACGCTGCCCGATGGCACGAAGGTGGCGCGCCTGCCAGGCTTCGTGCGCTGGATGTGGGACGGCGAATTCTGCGGCCAGATCGGGTTCCGCTGGCAGCCAGGCACGGAGGCCTTGCCGCCGCATTGCCTCGGCCATATCGGCTATGCCGTCGTTCCGTGGAAGCGCGGCCGTGGCTACGCCACCAGGGCGCTCGGACTGATGTTGGCCGAGGCGCGCAAGAAAGGCCTGCGCTGGGTCGAGCTGACGACCGACCCGGACAACGAGCCGTCGCAAAGGGTCATCAGCCGGAACGGCGGCGTGTTCGTCGAGCGTTTCAAGGCGCAGGCGGCGTACGGCGACCGCGATGAGCTGCGCTGGCGGATCGTGCTCTAATCCTCGACCCCGCCCGCGCGGACGACCGTCTCGGCCATCGACGCCAGCATGGCAAGTCCGCGCGCCTTGAGCGCCCGCGAGGAATCGTCCTCGCCGACCTGGCCTTCCAGCACCAGCGTGATGAAGCCGTGCACGGTCGCCCAGGCGAAGTCGCTCATGCGCTGCTTGACCTCGTCGGGAGCGCGCGGCAGCGCCGCCTCGATCGCGGCAAAATGCTGCTCGCGCATTGCCTTTGCCGCCTGCTTCAGCGCCGGCGTCTCGAAGGCGTCGGTCTCGCGGTTGAACATCAGGCGGAACAGCATGGGGTGGGCGGCGGCGAACGCCATGTAGCCGACGCCCTGCCCGACCAGCCGCCGCGTCGCGTCGTTGCCGGCGCGCTTGGATTCCGTCGCCATCATCGCCGACAGCTCGCCGAAACCGCGCGTGGCGATCTCGGCCAAGAGATCGTTGATCGAATCGAAATGATGCGCCGGCGCGGCATGGCTCACCTCGGCCCGCCGCGCGCACTCGCGCAAGGTGAAGCCGCGCAGCCCCTTCTCCTCGAGCAGCTTGCGTCCGGCGGAAACCAGCGCCTCGCGCAGGCCGCGGTGATGGTAGGAACCCTGTTTCCTGGTCGTCGTCATGCCAGTATTGCTCAATGTGTCGGCGTCAAGATTAAGGTGAGATGATCTTGCTGATGTCAGATTAGGCAATTTCGACTGCTACGCCGGCATCTGGTAGCCTGGCGTCGACTTGGAGATCCTGATCTCTTCGGCATCCATGTCGTCGATGATACCCTCGAACATCGGCGTCGTGAGGTAGCGCTCGCCGGTGTCGGGCAGCATAGCCAGGATCACCGAGCCCGCCGGAGCCTGCTCGGCGATCTGCATCGCCACCGCGAAGGTCGAGCCGCTCGATATGCCGCAGAAGATGCCTTCCTTCTGGGCCAGCGCCTTGGCCCACTTGATGCCCTCCGCACCGGCGATCGCGATGCGCCGATCGAAATACTTCTTGTCGATCGCCTCCTGCAGCACGAGCGGAATGAAGTCAGGCGTCCAGCCCTGGATGGGATGCGGCTCGAACGCCGGATGGCCGGAGGCCGGCGAGCCGTCAGCCGCGCGCTCCTGTGCCTTGCCGCTGCCGATCAGCTGGGCATTGGCCGGCTCGCACAGCGCGATCTTGGTGTCCGGGCGTTCCTTGCGCAGCACGCGCGCCACGCCGGCCAAAGTGCCGCCGGTGCCGTAGCCGGTGACGAACCAATCCAGCCGTTCGCCCTTGAAGTCGGCCAGGATTTCACGCGCCGTCGTCGCTTCGTGGATCTCGGCGTTGGCCAGCGTCTCGAACTGGTGCGCCAGGAACCAGCCGTGCGTCTTCGCCAGCTCGACCGCCTTCTGGTACATGCCGAACCCCTTCTGCGCACGCGGCGTCAGCACCACCTTCGCGCCCAGCATGCGCATCAGCTTGCGCCGCTCGATCGAGAAGCTGTCGGCCATGGTGACGACCAGGGGGTAGCCCTTTTGCGCACACACCATGGCGAGCCCGATGCCGGTGTTGCCGCTGGTCGCCTCGACCACGGTCTGCCCGGGCTTCAGCGTGCGGTTGCGCTCGGCCGCTTCGATGATGTTGACCGCCAGCCGATCCTTCACCGATGACGCGGGATTGAACGACTCCGCCTTCACGTACAGCCGCACGTTCTTGGGCCCGAGATTGTTGACCTTGATGCACGGCGTGTCGCCGATCGTGTCGAGCACGCTGTCGAACAGCCGGCCGCGGCCCGCGGTGGTCCTGAGCTTTCCCGCCATCGTCCTCTCCCTGTGTGTGATGAAGGACCGCACCCTAGCACATGACGCGCCGCGGTGTGTGCTAGGGTACCAACGACGATGACCGAGACCCACCTCTCCGCGTCCGAGCGGCAGCGCCTTTGCGACCTCGCCGGCTTGATGATCCCGGCCGAGCCGGCGCTCGGCATGCCGGCCGCCAGCGATCCGCTCATCCTCGCCGACATCGAAAGATCGATCGGCCGCGATTTGCCCGCGGTACACGAGGCGCTGAAGAGCTACCGGCCGGGCCAGGAGATCAACGATTGGTACGCCGGGGCAGGCGTGCCTGGCCAGACGCTGGGCCGGCTGGTGCTCGCCGCCTACTACCGCGACGATCGCGTGCTGGTGGCGCTGGGGCACGAAGCCCGCGCGCCCTTCCCCAAAGGCTACGTCGTCGAGCAGGGCGATTGGTCGCTGCTGGCACCCGTGAAGCAGCGCACCGCCTTCTGGCGCCGCGATCGCTGACCGGCCATGGCCAACGAGAAGGTCGACGTCCTGATCATCGGCTCCGGCGCCTCGGGGGCCGCGGTGGCATGGAGCCTTGCCGAGACCAGGATGCGCATCCTCTCCCTCGAGCAGGGCGACTGGGTGCGCTCGACCGATTTCCCGAGCAACGGCCGCGACTGGGAAGCGCGTCGCGCCGGCGGCGACTTCGACATCCTGCCCAACCGACGCGGTCGCGACACCGACTATCCGGTGAACGACGACAATTCGATCATGAAGGTCGCCAACTTCAACGGCGTGGGCGGCGGCACGGTGATCTACACCGCGCACTGGCCGCGGCTCCATCCCAGCGACTTCAAGGTGAAGAGCCTCGACGGCGTGGCCGACGACTGGCCGATCGACTACTGGGCGCTCGAGAAGTTCTACGAGGAGAACGACCGCATGATGGGCGTGTCGGGCCTGGCCGGCGATCCCGGCGTGCCGCCGCGCCATCCGCCGATGCCGCCGATCCCGATGGGCAAGACCGGCACGCACTACGCCCGGGCGATGAACAGGCTCGGCTGGCACTGGTGGCCGTCCGACACCTCGATCGCCACGACCGACTATGAAGGCCGCGGCAAGTGCATCAACCTCGGCCATTGCACGCCGGGCTGCGCGCAAGGCGCCAAGGCAAGCACCGACATCACTTACTGGCCGCTGGCGCTGCGCGCCGGCAACGTCGAGCTGCGCACGCGCGCCCGGGTCCGGGAAATCACCACGGACGAGCACGGCATGGCGTCTGGCGCGATCTACTACGACAAGGACGGCAAGGAGCAGTTCCAGCCGGCCGAGATGGTGATCGTGGCCTGCAATGGCGTCGGCACGCCGCGCCTGCTGCTGAATTCGGCGTCGGGCAAGTTCCCCAACGGGCTCGCCAACTCCTCCGGCCTGGTCGGCAGGAACCTGATGATGCATCCCTGGCCGATCGTGTCGGGCTATGTCGCGGAGACGATGGACGGCGGGCGCGGGCCGATCACCTGCCTGTGGAGCAAGGAATTCTACGAGACCGACAAGGCGCGCGGCTTCGTGCGCGGCTACACCCTGCAGTTCGGCCGCGGCACGGGACCGGCCAACCAGGCCATGGTCGGTGTGAGCGCGGGACACCTGCCGTGGGGCAAGGATCATCACAAGGTCTATCGCGAATTGCTCGACCACCGCGTCAACATAGGCGTCGCCTGCGACGACCTGCCGGAGGAGCACAATCGCGTGACGCTCGATCCCGAGCTCAAGGATTCCAATGGCATTCCGGCGCCCCGGATCGACTACACGATCGGCGAGAACACCAGGGCGATGATGGAGCACGGCATCGCCCGCGCCGAGGAGATCCTGCGCGCCGCCGGCGCCACGCGGCTCTATTGCTCGCGCGAGGTGCTGAACTATCCCGGCCATCTGCTCGGCACGGCGCGCATGGGCCGCGATCCCGAGCGTTCGGTGGTCAACGAATGGGGGCGCAGCCACGACGTGAAGAACCTGTTCATCGTCGATGGAAGCGTGTTTGTCACAGGCGGCGGCGTGAACCCGACCTCGTCGATCCAGGCGATCGCGCTCTACATCGCCGACCAGATCAAGCAGCGCCTGGCGAACCTCTTCGATTAAGGCGAACCTTTGTTCGCCGAAGGCACGGCGCCGGAACTTCGGCCGTATACATGAGTTGAACCCTGACCAAGGGAGCAGCCCATGCGCATCCTCGCGTTTCTTCTCGCTACCCTGCTCGCCGCGTTCGTGACGGTGCAGGCCGATGCCCAGCAAGGCTACTACTGGAACGGCGCGCCGTATGGCGCGGGCCAATATCCATGGGAGCAAGGCGGCGGCTGGAACAACAACGGCAATTGGGGCGGCTGGAACGACCGTCACAGCAACAACAACTGGTACGGCCATCCCTATTCGCATCGTAACCCGCCGACCAGCACCGGCAGCGGCAACTCCGGTGGCCCGAGCGGCAATTCGGGCGGCTCCGTCGTCGGCGCGCCCGGCAACGTCCGCTGACGGCACGGCTGACGGACACGTTGTTGCACTGACCGGCACGGCTCCGTTACCGTGCCGGTGAATGGGGGGCGTTCCTCGGCAAAAGCTGCGTCTTGGCATGCGCCTGCATGGCGGCCTGCTGCCGCGGCGCTGCGTCGAGCTCGCCTCGCTCGGCGAAGCGCACGGCTTCGATTCGCTGTGGTTCGCTGAAAACCCATTGGAGCGCGGCACCTTGGCGACGCTCGGCGCCTGCGCGCTTGCCACCACGCGGATCGAATTAGGCATCGGCGTCTGGAACCCCTACCTGCGCGCGCCGGCGCAGATCGCCATGGACGCAAGCGCGCTCGACGAGCTCTCGCAGGGCCGCCTCGCGCTCGGCCTCGGCTCGGGCCTCGCCGCGCCGATCCAGAAGCTCGGCATCGACAACAGCCGCCCGCTCGCCGCGCTGAAGGAATGTTTCGCCACTGTGCGCGCCCTGCTGCGCGGCGAAGAGGTGAACGGCACAAAACTTTCCTACAAGACGCGCGCCGACCTGCCGCTGCTGATGGCGGCGCGCGGGCCGCAGGCGCTGGCGCTCGCCGGCCGCATCGCCGACGGGCTGATGGTCTCCAACATGTGCCCGCCCGGCTTCGCCAAGCATGCCGCGTCGATCGCCCGGCCGAAGCGGCTGGTGCAGTACGCGCCCTGCGCCGTCGGGCCCGACCGCGCCAAGGCGCAGGCGACGATGAAGCCGGTGCTGACTGGCCTGCTCAAGACGTTCTGGAATTTGGCGCAGCGTGTTCCCGCCGCGCGCGACAGTCTCGTCACCCATAGCGGCATACCCGAGAGCGTGTTCGCCTCGGGCGAACCCGACGAGCGGCTGATCGAGGCCTTCACCGTCACCGGCGATGCCGACGATATCCGCCGCCGGCTCGACGCCTATCGCGAGGCCGGCGTGACCGACCTCGTCCTCACCCTCGTCGGGCCCGATCCGGTGCACGACATGGCCTATCTCTTGCGAGCCGCCCGCACATGAAACGCTTCCTTGTCGCATTACTTGCCCTCTGCCTCGCCACGGCAGCGCACGCCCAGGAGTGGCCGAACAAGCCGCTGCATTTCGTCGTGCCTTTCCCGGCCGGCGGCTCGACCGACGTGCTGACGCGGCTCCTGTGCGAGCGGCTCGGCGAGGAATTGAAGCAGCCCTGCATCGTCGACAACAAGGGCGGCGCGGGCGGCAATGTCGGCGCGGGTCTCGTCGCCTCGGCCGCGCCCGACGGCTACACCTTCCTGGTCTCCGCACCGGGCGTGCTCGCCTACAACAAGCTGATCTACAAGGACATGGGCTTCGATCCCGACAGGCAGCTCGAGCCGATCTGCCTCTACGCCTGGCAGCCCAACGTGCTGGTCGTGAACCCCTCGCTGCCCGTGCACTCGGTCAAGGAGCTGATCGCCTACGCCAAGGCCAATCCGAAGAAGCTCAACTACGCCTCGGGCGGCGTCGGCTCGACCAGCCATGTCGCGGGCGAGCTGTTCAAGACCATGGCCGGGCTCGATTGGCAGCACGTGCCCTATCGCGGCACCGGCCCTGAGCTCGTCGACCTGCTGGCCGGCCAGGTGCAGCTCACGATCGACAACCTTCCGGCCATCCTGCCGCACATCAGGACCGGCAAGCTGCGCGCGCTCGCCATCAGCACCGACAAGCGCGTGCCGCAGCTGCCCGACCTGCCGACCATCGCCGAGGCGGGCCTGCCGGGCTACGCCGCCATTTCGTGGCAGATGATCGCGGTGCCGGCGGGAACGCCGCGCGCCATCAGCGACAAGATGGCGGCGGCGGTCACGAGGCTCACCCGGGATCCGGCGTTCCGCGCCAAGGTCGCCGGGTCCGGCGCCGAGGTCGCCGGCGGCACGGTCGACGAGGCGCATCGCTTCGTGACCGAGGAAACCGCGAAGTGGCGCGACGTGGTGATAAAGTCCGGCGCCCGGGCGGATTAGAGGGGAGGAAAAGGGAGAGAAGAATGGCACAAGCAACCCTCGTCGGCGGCAGCGAGGCCGACCGCAAGAAGCTCCTCGACCTGCACGAGGAATATCTCGTCGCCAACGGCAAGTTCGACTGGCCGGCCATCCAGCCGATCTGGAGCGAGGCGCCGCACGCCACCTTCTTCAACCTGAACGGCCACACCTACAACGGCGCCAGGCATTGGAGCCGGCTGTGGGACTTCTACGGCAAGAACGTGAAGGGCTCGTACTGGACGCCCTACGACATCGGCGGCGAGATCGTGGGCGACATGGCGGTGATCTGGTGCCACCGCAAATGCCGGCGCGAATGGACCGGCACCAGCGCCAAACCGCCGCGCGACCTGCACTACCAGGGCCAGGAATTCATGAGCCGCTCGACGCTCGTCTTCCACAAGGAGAAGGGCAACTGGCGGGTCGTGCACGCCCACTTCTCGGAGGGCCAGACCGGCGAGCGGCCGGGCGGGGTCTAGCGGCGCAGCTTGTCGAACGCCGCGAGCGCCGTCGCCGAGTCGGCCAGCCCGCCGGTTCTCGTGTCGATGGCGATCGACATGCCGGCCCGCTCCTGCACGAACTCGACGGTTGGCCGCGGCGGCATCTCTTGTCGTCCTGAGCGCAGCGAAGGAGCTGGGGGCTCGACCAAAGGCTCTGCCGATGGGTCAGGTCCGGCGGCCGCCGGCTCAGGACGAACCGAAGGACGTTCGCGCGTGACCGTCGCCGCCGGCGCGGGAGGCGGGCTGCCCCACAACATCTCGGCCAGGCGGCGCAAGCGCTCGGGCTCCGTCTTCTTGTCCTCCGCGAGCTGCCGCAGCCAGGCCAGGCTCGCCTCGATGCGCGCCAGCCGGCGCTCGTAGCGCCTCATGATCTCCATCGCCGACCCTCCTTCCCTTTTATTAACGGGAGTTAAACGGCGCGCGGCTCTCAGCATCCGCACGTCGCCAGGAGGCTCTCCTATAAGGCCGGAGTAATTTGGAATTGAATCTGTCGTATAGAATTAAGACCGCAACTGTTCACGAAACTGGGACAATACGCGCTGGTCGCCAGCAAGGCGCGCAGCTTCGTCGCCAACCCGCGCGCGATCCGCCTCATCAACCGCACCGGCGGCAGCCTGCTGATCGGCGCGGGGATTGCCACGGTCGCGTTCGCGGGCCGGCGTAGCTGACCGGACGGCCGAAATAAGCATCCACTGAACAACCCGCGGGAACGGGGCCTTCCCGGGTCTACAATTCTGCCGTCGCGCCACCGGCGATTTGATAGACTACAGCCCGAGCGGCTGCCCCATGATTCGACTTCCGATCCGAGCGATCGTCCCCATCCTGCTTGTGGCTCTGGCCGCGGTTGCCGTGCTGGCGGGCTACGCCATATCGACCAATCAATCCGAGTCTTCCGCATCGCCTGCCGGCGAACGGTCGTCGATGCCCAAAGCGTTTGGACCGAAGGAAGATGCAGCGCGCGCCAGGGCACGCCCGGAAGCCCCGGTTCAACAAGCGCCGTCCGGTTCAGCACCGCCTTCATCGGCAGGAGGTTCCAGGGAGGGCGGTGGCGGGGCCGGCGGCGGCTTCTCGGGCGGCGGGTCCCATGCCTGTGTCGCCAACTGCATGCCATCTCCGCCGCCAACGGGCACGGCGATGACTTCGCCGGGCGGCAATGTGCCCGGTGCCGGCTCTCCAGGTACTGCATCGCGCGCGCCCGATAGGCGGCCAGCTATGCCGGCGCCGCCGCCGCCGAAAGACAGAAGCGTCGAGCGGGCAGGACCCAAACCGTCACCGCAAGCCGCTCAGGAGGAGATCGAGCGCCTCGAGAAAAGTCGTCGCGCCGAACTGGAACAGCGTCAGGCGTTGCAATTGCCGCCATTTCCATGGCCGCCGCCCAGGCCCTCGAGCCGAGACGAAATCGACCGCAAGCTGCTTGTGGGCGACGCGAGCCCGACACTGCGCAGCGTGGCCGACCGGCTCGAAGCGGCGCTGCGCGGCGCCGGCTACGAGTACAGTTTCTACGCCGTGCCGGCCGGCGGCTTCGCGCTCGCCGCCCGTTTGGAGCGCATCGACGACGACGGTGCCGCACTCGGCAACGACCGACGCTTCCTGCCGCCCAACGCGCGCGAACCGTTCGACCTCAGTCGTTATCTCTCGCAGCTGTTCTTCGCTGCTCCGGGCTATTACCGCATGATTGCCCTGATCGTGACGGATCAGCCGTTCGTCGCCGATACCAAGGCCCTCGATTCCAACCGTGCTCGCAGCCTGCCCGGCAGCGGGGCAAGTGCCCTGCCGTCATCGTTCGCAGAGCGTCCTTTCGGTCCGGACCATCGCGTATTCGTCCTGATCTATGAATTCCGCAAGGGCGACACCGATGGCGACGTTGCCGAACTCGAGCCGGGCCGGCTTCCAGCTTCAACGCACCTGTCGCGGTCGGGCCTGCAGCGCGCCCTCGAGGCGGGGCGTTGAGGATTTTCATCAGCTACCGCCGGGACGATACGCGGGATCTTGCCGGACGCGTGGCTGACCGCCTGAGAGCGCACCCGCAACTCGGCGACATCTTCCTCGACGTGACGTCTATCGAACCGGGCGCGGCCTTCCTGGCCGAGATCCAGCGCGCCCTGGGACGGGACCCGATCTGCCTTGTGATGATCGGGCCGGCGTGGGCAGGCCGTCGTGCCGACAACTCCTCGCGTATCGGCGAGCCGCACGATTTCGTGCGCGCCGAGGTGGAGGCCGCTTTCGCGGCGAAGCTGCGCGTCATTCCCGTGCTGGCCGGCAACATTGCCATGCCGGCGGCGGACGATTTGCCGGAGAGCCTTCGGCCGCTTGCATCGCTGAATGCGGTGGCCCTGCGGCATGAGACCTTCGAGCAGGACATGGATCGCCTGCTCGACGCCATTCTGCGCCGTCAGCGGGATGGAGTGCTGCGGCGATTGCGCAACGACCGTCCGGGACTTGCAATGGTCGTCTATTCCACGGTCGGGATGGCCGGCGCCGCCATTGTGCTGCTCGCGCTTGCGATCCTGCATGGAGCCGTGTTCAGCCGGCCGCTCGAGCAAACGCTTGGAGGTCGGGGGCCGGTCTGGATGCTGATCGTCGCGACCCTCGCCTTTGGCGCGGCTGCCGGATACTTGCGCGGCCGCCGGCCGATCTGATCGGGATGCCGGTGTTCCC
>Ga0070741_10002131_pt1 | contig 55157 bp, 49 predicted proteins | sample Coa_R1_4_FD_66440 | JGI IMG/M metagenome (GOLD analysis project Ga0070741, IMG submission 66440) | Surface soil microbial communities from Centralia Pennsylvania, which are recovering from an underground coalmine fire - Coalmine... | ecosystem: Environmental > Terrestrial > Soil > Unclassified ... | reverse complement strand
TCGCCCCGGGCCAGCTATTATCCTTTGACGCGATCAAGGAGGAGATGGCCGGATGGCGGCTCGCGTGTTGGTGCCCCTCGATGGATCTGATCTCGCGGCCCGGGCGATACCGTGGGCGCGCGAGCTTGCCACGGCGATCGGCGCCGACGTCGAGCTGTTGGAGGTGGTGCCTGTCGACTCGAACTCGCAAGAGGGGCTGCTGGCGGCGGGCGAAGAAACGGAGGCTCTTCGCCGCGGCCGCGCGCTGATGCTGGACGGCGGGCGGGTCGAGTGCCGGGTCATCCACGGATCACCGGCCGACAGCATCGTGGCGCGGGCGGCGGCCAGCGGCGCCGAGCTGATCGTGATGGCGAGCCATGGACGCGGCGGGGTCATCCGTGCCGTGCTGGGGAGCGTCACGGCCGACGTGCTGCGCCAATCGCCTGCGCCCGTGCTGGTCGTCCGCGCGAACCTCGCGGCCGTGGCGCGGCCGCCTCGGCGTATTCTCGTCGCGCTGGACGGCACCGATCTGTCCGAGTCCATCATTCGCAGAACCTTGCCCCTCATCCAGCGGCTCGGCGCGACGGTGGTCCTGTGCTCGGTCGCGAGCCTGCCCCCGCAGGCGATCCCGGTGCAGGGGGCAATGATCCCGGTGCCCGCGGGCGAGGTTCACACGCCGGCCGAGCGCGCGGACTACGTCGACCGCGTCGCGAGCCAGATGCGCGATCAGTCGCTCGTCGTGGAAGCGCGGGTTGGGGTCGGGGATCCGGCCGGCGTGATCGCGAGCACGGCGGCGGACGCCGGCGTCGACGTCATCGCCATGGCCACCCATGGCCGAAGCGGGCTGGAACGCTGGGCGCTCGGCAGCGTCACGGAGGTCGTCATTCGCGACGCGGGGGTTCCGGTCCTTGCTGTTCACCCCGTGCCGCCGGATTCAGCCTCCTGAGTCCGCGCTGACGAATGTCACTTTGAACAGCTTGGGCCAAAGCTTGCCCGTGATGAGAAACGTCTCGTCGTCGGGATCATAGGCGATCCCGTTCAGCACATCAGCGCCCACGCGCTCGTCGTCGGTGAGGAGGCCGGATGCGTCGATCGTGGCGTCGACGCGTCCGCTTTGTTTGTCGATCCGGACGATTTCGTCGGTCATCCACACATTCGCGTAAACCTCGTCGCCGACGCATTCCAGCTCATTGAGCTGGTCGACCGGTGCGCCGTCGAGGGTCACGTCCACAGCGCCCAATACATCAAAGGTTTGCGGATCCCGAAACGTGAGCGCGCTGCTGCCGTTGCTCATGACGAGCCGCGCGCCGTCGGTACAGAGGCCCCACCCTTCTCCGCCGTAGCGCAGCTGGCCTACGCGCTGGAACGTGCTCGCATCGTAGACGAATGCCGTATTCTCGCGCCAGGTGAGCTGGATCAGCCGCGAGTCAGCTAGGGCGATGCCCTCCCCGAAAAATCGCGGATCGACCGGCACGCTCTGGAGGATCTGGCCCGACTCCGGGTCAACGCGACGAAGCGAGGATCGACCGTAGAGGCCGGTGCTTTCCAACAGGGCCCCGTCCTGCCAGACGAGTCCTTCCGTGAACGCGTCGCGGCTATGGGGAAAGGCGGCGATGACCTGCACGCGCAGGTGCGCGACCGTGGGCCCGTCGGGCTCCGAACCAGCGACGCCCGCCGGGATTCGTGGAGCCTGAGGGGCGATGGGGCCGCCCGCGCGTGTCCATGCCAGCAGCCCTCCGACCGCTATCAGAAGGATCGCGGCAAGGGCGGTGATGGGGAAAAGCGCCGACGAGCGCCGATCATTCGCCAGGATGACCATCGCCCTGCCAAATAGGGCTCAGCACAAATGATTTTCGCGCATTTTTCGGCCTGCTACAGGCCGAATGCCATCGCCAGCCCGCCAGCCACCACGCCCGCGAGCGCGGTGAGGCCCGCGAGGGCTGCGAGGGCGCGGGGCGGGAACCCGTGCGACACCATCGCCAGCGATGGGAGGTTGAGGGGCGCAAGCGTGAGGAGCAGGGCCCCCGCCGGACCGGCGCCCAGGCCGTAGCTGCGCATGGTTTGGATGATGGGGATCTCAGCGCCGGTCGGGATCGGAAACGTCATGCCCGCGACGGCGAATCCGAGGATGACCAAGGGATTGTTCGCCCATTCGGGCGTAATCGCCGGGAAGAGGTACGCCCGCACGGCGCCGAGGATCAGGGTGAGGACGATCAAGACCGGCACGAGGAGGAGGGTCAGGCGCACGACCGTCGTGAGCCAGCGCAGCGCCCATGGGCCGGACTCCTCGCGGCTCGTGGCTGCGATGTCGGGATCTCCGGCGAAGGACGGAACGAGGCGACTCACCACGACCGCCGCGCCAGCGACGAGCGCTAGCCCGACGATGCCGCGAATCGCCGCCCATTGCCAGCCGAGGGCAAACGTGATCCAGGCCAACACGGCGAGATTGAGGGTCGGATTCGCGAGCCAGAATGCGACAGCCGAGCCCGCCGAGGCTCCTCGGCGCCGAAGTGCCAGCCCCACCGGGGCTGCGCAGCAGCTTCACATGAAGCCGGGGATGGCAAGAACGCCCCCGAGGAGCGACGTGGCGAGCTTGGATCGCCCGAGGACCCGGAGCAGCCAGTCGCGAGGGATGAGCGACTCAATGGTGGCAGCCAAGAGGATTCCCACGACGAGGGCCTGCCAGATCTTGTCCATGTACACGCGGGCATAATCGACCGCGGTGGTGATGGAGGGCGGTGGCGCGGCGGCGTCCTTGCCGGACACGATGGACGAGCCGAGGGAATGGCTCACGAATACGTCGGCAGTCCGGGCGACGTACGGCATCCACTTGACGTAAGCGAGCCCGACCACCGCGATGATCAGCAGGATCGAGAATCCCCGAAAATACTCGATGCGGCGGTCCGCCGCCGTTTCGACCAGCTCGGGCGCCACGCTGTGTTGGTGCATGGAAGTCTCCGAATACTGGGTTTGAGTGGAAATGCTGAAGCTGACCGACACGTATGCTAAAGCGTGTGGCATCATTCGTTCAAGCGCTATGCTAAATCGTCATCGCCAGGCCCAGCGATCCGGATAACTCCGTGGACATTGCCGATCTCGAGTCCTTTCTCGCCCTGAGCCACCAGGGCAGCTTCACCCTCGCCGCGCGCGAGCGTGGCCTCACGCAGCCAGGCCTTAGCCGCCAGATTCAGCGGCTCGAGCGATCGATCGGGGCTCGCCTATTCGAGCGCGCGCCGGACGGCGTCGCCCTCACGCCCGCGGGAGAGCGGTTCCAGAGCTACGCTGAGGCGGCGGTGGCTGCGTACTGGGGTGTGCTCGAGGAGCTACATCGACAACCGGCCCCGCTGGAGGGCGAGCTGCGTCTCGCGGCCAGCACGACGCCGGCCGAATTCATGGTCCCGCAGATCATCGCCGACTTCACCTCGGCCTACCCTTCGGTTCAGGCGACGGTCTACACGGCGAACACCCAGCGCGTCGTGGACGAGGTCGCGGCCGGTCGGCGGGACCTCGGCCTGGTTGGCGCGCGAATTCGCCAGGCCGGCGTGCGTTTCGACCCGGTGGCGCGCGATGAGGTCGTCCTCGCGGTGCCGGCCCGTCACCCGTTCGCCAGCCAGGAGGAGATTCCCCTGGCTGCTCTGGCCGATCAGCCCTTCATCGATCGCGAGAACGGGTCCGGAACGATTCTGACCGTTCGCCGTGCCCTCGCAGACCGTGGCCTCGACCTGCCGCCGCTTCGCATTGTCATGACGCTGAGCACGACCCAGGCGATTGTCTCAGCGGTCCGCGCCGGCTTTGGTGTCGGCTTCGTTTCGGCTTGCGCGCTGCGCGATCCCGGACCGGGCGGGCCCGTGGTGAAGCGCCTCGCCGAAATCCCTATGCACCGGTCGATCTTTCTCGTTCGTTCGCGCCGGCGGCCGCTCTTGCCCGTGGGCAGGCGGTTCGCGGAGTTCGTGCTTGCCGGGGCGCGATTCGCGACGTGACGGTCCGTTCTCAGGCGATCGCCGGCGCCGTGGGCTCCGCGAACTCGTGGCCGTTGGTCGGAGGCGCCGCCGTGGGGTGGCCGCCGACAAGGGCGCGCTCCAGGACCTCATCGACCCGATCGACCTCGACGATATCCATCTCGCGCACGCGGTCCGGGACCTCGACCAAATCCTTTGCGTTCTTTCTCGGTAGCAGGAACGTCGTTATTCCGGCGCGGTGCGCCGCCAGCATCTTCTCCTTGAGCCCGCCGATGGGGAGGACGCGCCCGCGAAGGGTCACCTCCCCGGTCATGGCGACGTCCTTTCGCACCGGCCGACCGGTCAGCGCCGAGATGAGGGCAGCCGTGAGGGCGATGCCGGCCGATGGGCCGTCCTTCGGCACGGCGCCGGCGGGCACGTGCACGTGGATGATGTGGCTGTCGAAGAAGCCGGGCTCCACGCCGAATCGGCGCGCATTGGCGCGAGCGTAGGTCAGCGCGGCGCGGGCGGATTCCTGCATCACCTGTCCCAGGTGGCCGGTGAGGACCGGCTCGCCCTTCCCCTCCACGAGGCTAACCTCGATGGACAGCAGCTCGCCGCCGGTCTCGGTCCACGCCACGCCGGTCGCGACGCCGACCTCGTCTTCCTCCTCGGCCAGGTTAAAGGTGTACTTGACGGGGCCGAGGAAGTCCGCCAAGTCGTCCGGCCGAAGGGTCGCTGATTCGATCTCCTTGGCCACCACCTTGCGGGCGACTTTGCGGCACAGCGTCGCGATCTCCCGCTCGAGGTTGCGCACGCCGGCCTCGCGGGTATACCCACCCACGATCGCGTGCAGCGTTTCATCGGGGATCTGGAGCTGATCAGCCGTGAGCCCGTGCGCCTCGATCTGCTTGGGAACCAGGAACCGCCGAGCGATTTCGATCTTCTCGTCCTCTGTATACCCCGCGATCGTGATGACCTCCATCCGATCGCGGAGCGCCGGCGGGACCGTGTCGAGGAGGTTGGCCGTCAAAATGAATGTGACCTTGGAGAGATCGAAGGGCACTTCGAGGTAGTGGTCGCTGAACGCGAAGTTCTGCTCCGGGTCGAGCACCTCCAGCAGCGCCGCCGACGGATCGCCCCGAAAGTCGTTCCCGACCTTGTCAACCTCGTCCAGCATGAAGACGGGGTTGTTGCTCTTCGCGCTGCGGATTCCCTGGATGATTCGGCCCGGCAGCGCGCCGACGTAGGTCCGCCGATGCCCGCGGATCTCTGCTTCATCGCGAACACCGCCGAGACTGGTGCGCCAGAAGTTCCGACCCAGGGCGCGGGCGATGGATCGGCCCAGGGAGGTCTTGCCGACGCCCGGCGGTCCGACGAAGCAGAGAATCGGCGTGCGCATCTTGGCTCCGGCCAGTCCCCGCACGGCGATGTACTCGAGAATGCGCTCCTTCACCTTCTCGAGGCCGTAATGGTCCTCGTTCAGGATCCGCTCCGCCTCGCCGATGTCGAGATGGTCCTCCGTACTGGTCGACCAGGGCAGCTCCGTCAGCCACTCGAGGTAGGTTCGGATCACCCCCTGCTCGGGGGAGTGCGGGCCGACGATCTTGAGGCGATTCAGCTCCTTGAGCGCCTTCTCCTTCGGGAGATCCGGCATACCGGCCGCCTCGATCTTCTCCCGGAGCTCGTCTGCGATGGCGGCCTCGCCCTCGCTCTCGCCGAGCTCCCGCTGGATCGCGCGGAGCTGCTCCCGCAAGAAGAATTCGCGCTGCGCCTTGTCGACGCCGGCCTTCACGTCCTGGCGAATCTTGCTGCGCACCTGCGCCATCTCCAGGTGGCGCCGCATGATCTCGGTCGCGATGTGGAGGCGCTCAAGAGGATCGAGCGCCTCCAGAATCCGCAGTCGCTCGTCAAAGGAGCATTCGGGCGAAAACGCCGCGTGGTCGGCCAGCAGACCGGGCTGCTGGATCCCCCGTACGTACTGGAGGACTTCGGACGGCACGCTTGGATTCAGCTCGATGAGGTTCTCGATGATCGCGAAGAGTTGGTGCATGGGCTCGCGCACGTCGTCCGGATCGGTCTCCGGGTCGGCGAAGATGCGGCAGCGGACCCGCCAGAAGGGCTCTTCTTCCTCGACCTCGACCACCTCGGCCCGATCGAGGCCGCGCACGACAACGCGCTGGCCCCCGCGGCGTGATGGGCGCGATTCCTCGACGGTGGCGACGAGACCGACGTGGTTCGCCTCGGGATCGATGGGGCCCTCGTCCCGCGCGCGGCGTGGGATGAGCAGGATGCGTTTGTCGGCGAGGAGCGCTACCTCGACGGCGCGTACGTATGCCCACGTCTCAAGGTGTAGAGGGACGATCATTCCCGGAAGGACGACCGCGTCGGGAAGCGGAATGGCGGGGAGGGTGAGGGTGTCCCCGGGGTCGTTGGCGGCGCTTAGCGTGGACGACCGGGTGAGGTCATCGTGAGGCGTCGGGGAGTTGCGCGGTTCATCCTGCAAACCAGATGGTCCTCGATTCGGCGAGATTCGAGATCGGGACGGACCATGCCCCGGGCGGGCGGCGTGGCCGTCATCCGAAGCGGCGACTTGGTGCCATTCGAGTATATTGTGGGTCCGAGGGGCTCGCAAAGGTCCGGGGCGAACCAGATCCGGGGGTGAGCCACATGGCCCTCACACGCGCGACGGCGATGGGCCTCAACGGCGTTATCGCGGCGCCCCACTATCTCGCATCGGCGGCCGGCCTGCGCGTGTTGCAGGATGGCGGGAACGCGATCGACGCGAGCGTCGCCGCCTGCGCGGTTCTTGGCGTCGTCTGGCCCTTCGCCTGCGGCATCGGCGGCGACATGTTCGTGGTGATCTGCGCCGCTGGCGCCGACCGACCGGTGGTTCTGAACGCGAGCGGACGGGCCGGGGCGAACGCCACGCCGGAATTCATTCGCGCGGCCGGCCACGACAACGCGCTTCCCAACAAGGGTCCGTTGAGCGTGGTGGTGCCGGGCTGCGTGGCCGGCTGGAACGCGGCGCTCGAGCGATATGGGACCCGCGATCTGGGATACCTGCTGCAACCCGCAATCGCACTCGCCGAGGATGGATACCCGGTTGCTCCCCGGCTCGCAGACGCGATCCGTTCACAGGCGCGAAACCTCAACGAGCCGGCTCGAGAAACGTTCATGCCGCGCGGCGCGCCGCCGCGCGTTGGGGCCGTGCAGCGAATGTCGGCGTACGCACGATCGCTTCGCGCCGTCGCGCGCGACGGCATTGGCGCGATGTATGGCGGCCCAATCGGGGAAGCCATCGGCCAGCACGTCGCCTCGATCGGCGGACACCTGACGCCGGGCGACGTCGCGGCGCATCGGTGCGAATGGGTCGAGCCGGCCGCGCTGGATGCATTTGGCCATCGAATCTGCGTGGCGCCTCCCAATAGCCAGGCGATTTTGCACCTCATGGGCGCGGGGCTGCTCGACGCGTTCGATCTCGGGGAGCCGCTGAGCTCGCGCGCGGCGCACCTCCAGGTTGAGGCGCTGAAGGTGACCTATCGGGACCGACCGAGGATCGCGGATCCCGCCTTCGTCCACGTGCCGCTCGCGGAGCTCCTTTCCGAGACGCATCTGACCGAGGGCCGATCCCTGGTGGACCCGCGCCGCGCCGCGCAGGCCCCGGCGGGCGCTCCCTCTGGGGATACGGTCTATCTCTGCGCGGCCGACCGCGACGGAAACATGGTCTCCATGATCCAGAGCCTCCGCGAGCCCTTCGGGTCCGGGGTGATGGTGCCGGGCGTGGGGATCATGCTGAACGACCGGGCCAAGGACTTCGGGATCGCTGATGGCGACCCGAATCAGATCGCGCCGGGGAAACGGCCGCGCCACAGCCTCACCCCCGCCCTGGCCTTGCGGGACGGACGACCAGCGTTCGCCTATGGGACCAGTGGCGGCGACGGTCAGCCCTATACCGTCCTCCAGCTCCACTGCAATCTCCTGGCGTTTGGAATGGACCCGCAGGCGGCCCTCGACGCGCCCCGCTGGACCATCGAGCCCGCCGCGGCCGGGCCCGCGCGCGGCGGCATCCGGTTCGAATCGCGCATCTCGCACGCGACGCTCGACGGGCTCGCGGCCATGGGCCACGACGTCGCTCCGATCGAGGAGTTCAGCGACGATTGCGGCCGCGCGGCTGTCGTTCAGATCGATGCGGAGCGCGGCATCCTACTGGGCGCGGCCGACCCACGGAGCGACGGCGTCGCCCTGGCGTGGTAGGCGGGCCCCACGCGTCCTTCGACAAGCCCGTCCTGAGCGCCCTTCGACAGGGTCGGGGCCAACGGGTTGGGGGGCGCAGGGCAAACGGGTCCCGGAGTCAGGACGAATAGTGAGCCCTCCCTCTCAGGCGGTCGCGTATTGCGGGCGCGGAAGCACCACCGTTGCGCCGTTCTTCGCGCATTCGCGCTCGAACAGGGCGTACACCTCAGGATCCTCGTCCTCGTAGTCGATCTGCCAGCCGCCCTCGCGCTCGCTGATCGTGCTGATGGGGAGGCCGTCCCGTCCCTCGTTGCCGCTGCGGTCGAGTGACCCGAGGCGCAGCGCGAGGTATGCCGCGGGGGTCGGCCCCGTGTTGAAGTGCTGGTGGTACTCCATCGCCTTCGGCGAGAGAACGGAGCCGTCCTTCCAGTCGATTTTTCGCGGCTTCTCGCCTTTGAACCACAGCAGGGAGTAGCCGATTCCGCTCAGGATGAGGACGTGCGCGCCGACGCCGTGCTTGTGGGCCTTCTTGTACGTGCCCGGGGGAAACTGGCTGACGTGGCACTCCATCTGGTTGCTGGCCAGCCGAAAGCGCATGTTCACGCCGCCCGCGCCGCGCTCGTGGTAGTCGTCCAGCTTGAAGTTTCGGAGGTCCGGCACGTAGTTGGTGCGCCACATGCGGATGCCGACGTGGGTTCCGGGGTCGGTGAAGTAGTTCTCCTCCGTGTTGTACCGGTCGGTGAACACGTAGTCGTCGTTGAAGACGAAATCCGTGTTTCGGTACATGTTGATGACCATCGGCGCATTGGTCACTGCGTAGAAGCGCGCCGGCTTTTGGCCGTCGAGATTGAAATGCTGGTAATAGCAGTTGAGCGGCGGAGAGAACATACTGCCCCGCTGCCATTCGATGGTCTGCTTGGGTTTTCCCTTCTGCCAAAGCGTGGTGGCGCCCCGCCCATCCAGGACGAAGATGGTCTCTTCGTAGAGGTGGTGCTGGACCTCGGTCTGGCCGCCCGGCGCGATCTCGAGGACGTAGCCGTCGTCCTCCTCTTGGTCGGCCAGGTTGACGAATGCGCCCTTCTGCCCCGTTCGGGGCCAGGGCGCGAGGTCGAGCGTGTATAGATCGGTGACGTAGGAGCCGGTGTTGACCGGGATCCCCTCCTCCTTCTGCCAGAGCTGGTAGGGAGAGGGGCCGCGTCGCCCGACTCGTCCGTTTGTTTCTTCAGCCATCGTGGTCCCTTCTTCGTATCTGGCCAGCGCGAGCGATGCGCGACGCCGGCCGTGGATTGGTGCGTCAATAGTCTCCGGTCCGCGCGGCGGCGCGCGCAAATTCAGGTGGTGGTGGCGTCGCGCCCCGCCATCGCCCCAGATCGCGAATGGACTCCTCGAGGTTCGTGTCGACGATGGCATGGTCGGGATCGTGGTAGACGTTCATGGGATCCAGGCCGTTCTGCACCTTCTCGATCTCGCGGCGGAGCATCTGTCGCAGCATCGTAATGCCACGGTCGGAAGTCGCCAGGCGCTCGGCGGTGCGATCGGCGATGGGGCCCTGCGTCTCCCACGCCATGTGGTCGCCGGCCTGGACGTCCGCGGTGATGTCGAACCTCGTGTTGGGGTGCAGGAGGCCCTCCGGCTTCTTATAGGAGGGCACGTAGCGCACCCGAATGTCCTCGTCGGGCTGGTCCACCTCGCTCCCATCGGGAGTTGGGTCGAACCCCACGAAGACGATGAAGGTGTGGGTATCGTCGATGGGGACGCGGATCTGCGTGTTTTTCTGGTGTCGCAAGATGTTGGGGAAGAGGATTGGGTGCTGGTCGACGAGACCGTTCTTATACGTGCGCCGCTTCATGATGCCGTATGGCGTCTCGTAAAAGTCAAAGTGGTCGATGTCGTCGGTAAAGCCGCGGGTGACGCTCGGCGGCGTCCGGCCCTGGGTCGACGTCTCCTGATGCAGGATCGGGAGGTGGGCCGGATCGACGGAATTCTCCATCGCCTGGAACCAGTTGCAGTCGAGCTGCGGCTGCACGGTGATGCGGTGCGTGCCGTCCTTGCGCGCCCAAACGTCGTACTTGGTGATGGGCGGGACGGGCTCGGGGCCCATGTAGGTCCAGTAGAGGCCGAGCCACTTCTTGACCGGATATGCCCGCTGCTTGACGGTGAGGTAGAACCTGCTGTCCGCCGGCTCGGCGGGCGTTTCGAGACAATTCCCTTTCGAATCGTAGAGCCACCCGTGGTAGGCGCAGGCGATGCCGCGCTCCTCCACCCGACCATACAGGAGCGAGGCGCCGCGGTGAGCGCAATGGTCCGCGAGGAGACCCGCGTTTCCGCTCTTGTCGAGGAAGAGCACGAGGTCCTCGCCGAGAAGGCGAATGAACTTAGTGGGGCTCTCCGGCGTCAGCTCGCGCGCGACGCAGAACGGGAGCCAATATCGCCGGAATAGCTCCCCGGCCGGGGTACCCGGTCCGATCCTGGTCAGAAAATCATTCTCTTCCTTCGTCAGCATGCGAACGACTCCTTTCGAGTCATGTGATCAGCCCGCGGCCCAGCCCCGCTCAGTCGCAGTCTTCGTCCTCGCCGTGACCATGGGCCAGCTCCCGCTGGATGTTGGCGATCACGCGGTCGTGGCCTCCGTAGAGGTGGTCCACGTAGCCGGTTGCGTGGATGCTGCGCAACGTCTGCGTATCCCAGAGCTCCAGCGGGTTCACGGTCTTCGCTTCCGGATACACCATGCACGCCAGCTTGTGCACGTTGATGATGGCCTCGGCGCGGGGATACGGCTTGGTCTCGTACTCGGCGGCGTGCTCGTCGTACTGGGCCACCAGGCGGTCCATCTGGCCTTCGCGCATCGGCCCGACGGGTTCCTTCATCAACTCCAGGGTTTGCTCTTTCTTGGTCTTGAAGAAGTGGGTCGAGTCCACGAGGACCTTCATGATCCGGTCAGCGAAGTCATTCTCCTGCTGGAGGCGCGGCCACGTGGTGGTGAAGGTGATGCTGTGGACCATCGGCATGGGCGCGAGGCGGTGGACTTTGAGGCCGGCCGCCTCGGCGCGGTCCGCCCGGTTCGGATCGATGAAGCACGCTTCGGCCTTGCCGTCGCGCACCGCCTCGATGGCGTTGCCGACCGTATTGGGCAGGAGGAACTCGACGCCTTTCGTATCCACCCCTTGCAGCTCGAGGAGCAGGATCTTGTTACCTTCTCCGTGACCGGTGAATTTCCCGTTCAGGAAGAGGGGTTTGCCGACAACGCGCTTCCCGTTCAGGTTACTCAAGCTCGCGATGGCGGGGTCCGTGGCGACCCACTGGTGCAGCCAGTTCTCCGTCTGCGCCAGGCACACCATCGGCTCGCCGCGCGCCAGGCGCATGTAGGGGGACACGTGGTTCCCGAAGATGAAGTCGATGCCGCCGTCGAGAAGCTGCTCCTCGGCGTCGAGCGGATCGGCGCTGAACCGATAGTCGCGCACGTCGATGCCGTGCTGCTTCCAGATCTCGGCCTTCTCCATGACGGTGAGGAGCGGAACCATCGACTCGGATCGGTAGATAAAACGAACGGGGACGATCTTCTGCTGCGTCATGCGCGCGTCTCCTTCGGTTCATGCTTCGCAATCGCAATCATTCGTTCTAAGGTGGAACCCTACTCGGGAACCGCGGCGCTGTCAAATTTGCGGTGTGCGCGAACCTGATCAGATTCGAGGGGGCGAATTTTCCCCCACGGGTCGTCGCCCGCAACGTACCGTGCCTCCAAGCTGGGGGAGCCAAAACGGGTCGAGGCAGGTCTCGGGCTGTGGTGTTAAATCCCGCGCAAGCCTAAACGGCCACATTGGTCGGATGTGGCCGATGTGCGTCTTGGCCGCCGGCGAGGCGCCCGCGCGGAAGCGCTCGCGCTCGTTCGGGAATTTCTCGACCAGCGCCGCGTTGCGCTCCGTGAACCTGTCCACCACGTCGACGCGCGGGTCGCGATCACGCCGATCGCACGCTTGCCTATCCTACGGCTACGTCCGCCGCGGTCCGGCCATCACACGGGAGCGAAGTCGTCGCGGCGCCAGAGTCACGGCGCCACGAATTGCCAGGGCCGCCGCCCGGTGCCAAAATGGGCGGCAACACGGCCGGCTCGACCACCGACGCTCGAGTCAAGAAGGGGGAGCGATGCCGAAGATGACGCGTCTCTCGACAATGTGGACCATCATCGCGCTCGGCGCCGTCGCGGCGTGCGGCGCGCCGACGGCCGCTCCCCGAACGGCGAGCGACGTGGGCTCCCCCGGCTCGACCGAGAAGACGGTGAAGCGCGCCGTGACGATCGTGGAGACGCGCGAGCCGACGTCGCTGGAGCCCAGCCTGCAGCCCCAAAACCGTGAGTGGTCCGCCTTGTCGTCCGGATTTCTGGCCTACTTCAACCGCGACAGCAGCGAGCCCCAGCCCTATCTGGCTGAAGAGCTGCCCAGCGTCGAGAAGGGGACCTGGAAGCTGCTGCCGGACGGCCGGATGGAGACGACGTACACCATCAAGCGCAACGCGACCTGGCACGATGGCGAGCCCATTACCGCGAGGGATTGGGTCTTCGCGTATCAGGCACGAACTGCGCCCGACGTCCCCGCGCATAACGCCGTCGTCGAGAAGCGACTGGCCCAGGTGGTCGCGGTCGACGACCACACGCTCTTCCTGGAATGGCGCGAGCCCTACATGTATGCGGGCTACACCCATCTGCCAGATTTCTCCCCGATGCCGCGGCACCGGTTGGAGGAGCAGTTCCTGCAGGACCGCGCTGGCTTCATCGACGGTCCGCAGTGGCGCGAAGAGTTCGTCGGGAGCGGGCCATATCGGGTCGTGAGCTGGGAGCCAGGCGTGGATATTGTCTTCCGGGCCCACGAGGGGTTCGTGTTCGGGAAGCCGCGGATCGACGAGGTTCGCGTGCGCTTCATCGGCGATGCGAACACGATCGTCGCCAACCTCCTGAGCGGGACGCTCGACGTGGCCTACTCCGGTAACATCGGGTTCTCGCAGGGCCAGGCCCTCGAGCAGGCGGGATGGAGCGGCAAGGTCACGTACGTCGAGGGGAACCCGCGCTTTCTGGAGTTCCAGGGACGCGACTGGGGCGACACGGTCCAGGCCGTCTTCGACGCGCGCGTCCGCCGGGCCGCGCACTACGCCATCGACCGCACGTCCATCGTCGACGCGATCTATGCCGGCCGTGCGCCCGTCGCGTATTACTGGCTATCGCCCCGAGACCCGTCGTACGCGGCCGTCGAGCGCGCGGTCCCCAAGTATGACTATGATCCCGGGCGTGCCGAGGCCTTGTTGCGCGAGGCAGGCTGGACCAAAGGGACTGATGGTCGACTCCGAAACGGCGCCGGCCAGCCGCTCACGCTTCCGCTCACCAACCTGCCCGGCGAGGTCGAGCAGCTCGAAGCCGCCATCGTCGTCGACAACTGGAAGGCGGCCGGCTTCGCCAGCGACGTGCAACGCCTCTCTCCCCAGGAGTGGCGTGACAACGAGCTGCGAAGCAAGTTTCCCGCCGTGGCTTACAACCGCCGCAACCTCTCGTACGACGATATGGTCTGGTTCAGCAGGAACGTCTCCCTCCCCGAGACTCGCTGGGGCGGGCAGAACCGCATCGGCTACGTCAACCCGCAGCTCGATGACCTCTGGGGCAAAGTGTTGGCCAGTGTCAACACGAGGGAGCGCGAGGGCTACCTCATCGATGCGATCCGCGTGATGATGGACGACGCGATGGTCGTATTGACCCACCTCCAGGCGGAGGTGCTGGCGTTCAACGCCGATCTCGTCGGCCCGTCGGAGCCGCCAGTCGAGAAGACCTCCCGCGTGTGGAACGTCTGGGAATGGGAGTGGCGGTGAGCGTCGGTCGCACGAGCCGCCGTGCGCTCATGTCGACGGACGTGGATCCGGTGTCGCGATCGTGGAGCGCTCGATCCGCGCGCTCGCGCGCCAGCGCTGAATCGTGAGATCGCCGGCGACGTAACACCCGAATGCCCCCAGCGCGACGATCGGGAACATCCCTTTGATGCCCGTGGCACTGGCGATGAGTCCGGCCGCGAGCGGCGCCACGATGTTCGACACGTCCGACGTTGCGCTGAACACGCTCGTGGCCACGCCGCGGCTCACCCGCGTGTCGTCCACCTCTTCCGCCAGCCCAGCGCTGTTTGACACCACGACGAGCGCGCGGCTCGCGGCAAAGAGGGTGAAGATGCCGAGGATAACCGCGAACGCGGGCGCGGCCGGCAGTGCGGCCATGAGCCCCATCTGGGCGACGAGGCCGAGGTAATTCACCTGGCGCAAGGTGAGGCGCCTGATCAGCGCGGCCAGGCTCGGCCGACCGATGGCATTGATGAAGGAGTACAACCCACGGGTCAGCCCGACCTCGGCCGGGCCGAGGCCCACGGCTGCGCCAAAAACGGGGAAGAAGCTCGACAGGACCAGGTGGAACAAGTTGTTCCAGAATCCCACGTTCACGACGCTCCAGAGTCCCGGATCTCCGATCGCCCGCACGAGGCTCGTTCGCCCGCCGGCCGCCCCGCTGGTCGCGGGCTTCGGCCGCGGATGGAGCTCCGGCGCGCCGACCAGAAGCGCGATGCCGAGGGCGCAGAAGACGACGCCGTAAAAGAAGGCGGCCGGATACCCGACGTAGTCGGCGAGCAGGCCCACCAGCACGTTCGATGTTGTGTAGCCGAACGCCTGCGTTCCCCCGTACCATCCCATCGCCTGACGGCGGTCAGCGCCGGCGACCAGCAGGTCCAGATATCGGGCGAGGAAGAAGGTCGTAGCAAGCCCGACGAAGATCCGATTCAGCACGAACATGACCATGAACGCGCGGATGTCGGGAAGGAAGGGCATCACCGCGCACGTCGGGATGGCTGCGCCCAGGCTGGCGAAGATGAGCGCGCGAGACCGCTCCGGTCGGTAGAGCTTCGGCACGGGGAAGCGCGAGGCGAGGGACGAGACGCCGCCGAGCGCAACGACCGCGCCAACGACCCCGACGGGGTATCCCAGATGGCTCAGGTACAGGGGGATGAGCAACGTCATCATGTTGAAGGGCCCCGAGATCGCCGCCAGAATGGCGTTCTCGCGAAGGGCAGAGCGTCCCAAGGCGCCTCCAAAAGTGGAAAACGTCACATGCGCGGCGTGGAAGGGCGCATGATCGCGTACGATCTCCCCCAGCATTGAGCGGCAGGAGGAGTTCGATGTCCGCTCTGGTGATTATCCCCACCTTCAACGAGCGGGACAACCTGCCAGCGCTCGTCGAGGCCATTCTCAGCCTCGACGCCGGGCTCCACGTCCTCATCGTCGACGACGGATCGCCCGACGGGACCGGGGAGATTGCCGATCGCCTGGCGCGCGAGACGGGGCGGGTTTCCGTCCTGAAGCGCTCCGGCAAACAGGGTCTCGGCACGGCATACGTCGCCGGATTTCGCTACGCGCTCTCCCACGATTTTGACCTCGTCGTGGAGATGGACGCCGATTTCTCGCACCGGCCCGAGGACCTGCCCCGCCTCATCGCCGCGGCCAAGGAGGCGGACGTCGTCATCGGGTCGCGGAACGTGCCGGGCGGGCGGGTGGTCGGCTGGTCGCCGCTACGGCAGCTCGTGAGCAAGGGCGGTAGCATCTACGCGCGGCTGCTCCTCGGGCTGCCGGTCGCCGACTGCACCAGCGGGTTCAAGTGCTTCCGCCGGAGCGCGCTTCAGATTCTCGACCTCGATGCCCTCCGCTCCAACGGCTACGCGTTCCAGGTTGAGGTGAACTTCGCGTGCGCGCAGGCGGGTCTGCGCTTCGCGGAGGTTCCGATCGTGTTTCCGGACCGCGCCCGAGGGAAGTCCAAGATGTCGTGGCACATCGCGGCGGAGGCCGCGTGGCTCGTGCTCCGATTCCGGATGGGACTGAGTCAGCCGCCGATCCTGTCGGCGGCGGTGGGCGGCTAGACTTGTTCTGCGCCAATCGTCTCGTAGGGGATTGCCGTGGATAGCAGCCTGCCCCAATCACTCCTCAACGCCGATGGGGACGAGATCGGCCCGATCTTCGATGCCGCCTGGCAGGCCGCCAGCATCCCACGCCAGCTCGCCCTCGCGTGCGCGCTGGCGGAATCCGGCCTGAACCCGCGGGCGGAGCGGTGGGGCCGATCCACAGCCGCGGCGCGCTCGGCCATCCAGGCTGACGACCGAGCCTGGCTTGCCGAGATCATCGACGCCGCGTGGCCGGACATCTCCTTCGGATACGGGCAGCAGATCGTCCTCTACCATTACCTGGGCGACCGAACGTCGTCGGTGGAAAACGTGCTCGCGGTCCGTGACGGCGTCTTCGCAGATCCAGCGGGCAATCTCGTCGACATGTGCCGGCGGCTCGCCGGCTGCCTGGCGCGCGCACGGGCCTGCGATTTGGAGCCCGTGGCGGGCGATGAGCTGCTCGGCGCGCTAGTCGTCTACAACAGCGGCGCGTGGCACGCGGCGGACGACGCGTGGTGGACGAGCTGGGCAGGGAATGTGCGCGCCTACGCGTCGATGCTGCAGCGCATTCGGAGCGGATGAGCGACCCGACCGAGACGCGACAGCAGGAAGGGGGCAACGCAGATGAGCGGCTTGGACCAACCGATCGTCATCGCGAACTCCAACTACCACGTTGGCCAGGAGCGATCGTTCCGCGTCGCCGAGGAGCAGGGCTTCCTACGGGAGGAGGGGCTCGATCGGTACGTCTACGAACGGGGCGGGCTCATTCCGGGGCGGTGGGAGTTCGAGGCCCTCGGCCAGGTGATGTGGGAGCGCGGCGTTGACATCGCGACGGCGGTGGACGTTCGAGCCGCCGTCCTCCAGCGGGCTCGGGGCGAGGACGTCTACATCGTCGGCGGGTGGCGGGTGCAGCTCGCTCCGCGGCTGATCGGCGCGAAGGGGATCACCGGCCCCGAGCAGCTTCGCGGCGCGCGGATCGGCGTGCGCGAGAAGTGGGGGCTCAATCACATCGGCCTCGCCTCGGCCATCTCGACCTTCGGAATCGATCCAGAGCGCGAGATCGAGTGGGTCGAGGACCCCATCGTCGGCTACGGAAGCGCTGGTGTGGAGGAGCTGCTTCGGTCCGGACGGGTGACGGTGCTGCCGCTCAACGGACGCGAGGCCGACCGCCTCATGGATGAAGGCTACCCGCTCGTTCTCGACCTCGAGACCTTCTACCGCGGCCGTGGCGCGTGGCCGCCCGGCAAGGTGATCGTGGCAACGCGGCGGACGGTCGAGCAGCGCGGCGCGGAGCTTCGCGCGTTCCTCCGGGCGAACCTGCGCGCTTTCTGGTTCGTCCAGGACCCGGCGAACCACGAGTACATGTTCGAACTCGAGACGCGGATGCGCGCCTCGACCTTCAACGACGACGAGCGCAAGCTGCGCATGCTGAGGAGCGAGTCGGAGGTCCCCGTGCAGACCTACGATGGTCCCCGGTCGACCGGCTATATGCCGATGGATGGCCTCGTGCCGCGCCCGGCGCTGGCCGCCATCGTGCAAGGGATGGCGCAGAAGGGGGAGATTGACTCGGCGTTCGCCGTGGATGACGTGCTGAAGGATCAGGCGTCCATCGACGCGTACGATCGGCTGGTGAGTCGAGGGCTCATCGACGCGGCTCTCGTGGCGCGGTGGCGGGGAGGCGCGGTCTGAGGGTCGACGGCAGCGGGCCGCGGCGTCGATCCGTCAGCGCGGCGGTTCAGCCCAGGCGGGGTATACTCGGACCCACGAGCCCCGCGCGGGACGCGCACCGCTTGGCGGCGCAGAATTGGCAGACATCATCCGGGAGAGGAGGCCACGATGGAGGACCAGCGCCCAGGAGCCGCGTACTGGATCGATCACTACGTGGTGCCCGTGACCGACATCGAGCGATGGGACGCCTTCTACACGAACGTGCTTGGCGCACAGCATCGCCAGATGGGCGGTGGCGGGCCCCGCCGGCCATCAGCGGCGCCGCCCACGAGGTTCACCTTCGTCAGCACGTGCCACGTCGGGGGCGCCCTCCGAACGGACGGGCTTCCCCCCAGCAGCGGCCTCGGCCGGGGGTTGCCGCGCTACAGCTACTTCGTTCGTTCTGAGGACCTCGACGAGCACCTGCGCCGCCTCGATCGCTTTCAGGTGCCCCATTCTGACGCCATGCGCACGTCGGAAGAGGGGGAGGATGGCATCGCGATTCGGTTCGAGGACCCGGACGGCAATCAGCTCGAGTTCTGGGCGCCCGACCGCCTGCCCCAGGGCGCGATGGAGGACGAGACGGCTGTCAAGGTCGGTCGCGTCGCGGGCGCGCTGTTCGAGTCGCGTGACCTCGCCCGGACCGCGGACTTCTACACGCGCTACTGCGGCGTCGACCCGGTCTCGAACGCCGACCTCCCGCATGATGTCCTCGTGCTGAAGCTGGCGGCGGGCGGCCGCATCGCCTTCAAGAAGGTCGATGCGCTGAGCGGCCGAACTGGCGGCCACATCCATCCTCTTCACACGGCACTCGTCGTCCGCGACGACGAGATGATGCAGGTTTATCGCCGCATGTGGGACGAGCTGGTGGAGTGGGATCATGACCCGACGATTCGTCGCCTGCTGCCGGATGAGGAAGCGCAAAGCCTGCCGGCGCGCACGGGAATCCACGGGAGTCCGAGCGGGCAGCCCTGGCGGACCGGATTCGGGCGCGGCGACAGCTTCTGGGACTGGGACACGAACGCGTTTCACTGGGTTCCTGGGGCGCCGATCGACGGCTCGATGACCACGTTCAAGGCGCTTTCGCCCTACCCCTACATCGACGCGTTTGTGGGGAGTGATTCGGCCTGAGGGGCGCCTTCGACAGGCCTCTCGTGAGCCAAGGCGAAGGGCTCAGGGCGAACGGGCGGACGGAGCCCGCCCGCCCTTCGACAGGACTGTCCTGTGCGAAGCCGACAGGCTGAGGGCGAACGGCGCTTCCTCAGGACTCGCCAGGCGGGATCACGCCGAGGCGACCGGCCTGATAGTCCTCAAAGGCCTGCGCCAGCTCTTCGCGGGTGTTCATCACGAACGGCCCGTAGTGCGCAACGGGCTCGCGGATTGGCAGACCCCCTAGGAGATAGATCTCGAGGGACGCGCTGGGTCCATCCTGGGCGCGCTCCGCGCCGACGCGGATGACGTTGCCCGGGCCGAGCACCGCGAGCTGGGCGCCGCGAATGGGCGTCCGCTCCTGCCCCGCATATCCACGGCCGCCCAACACGTAGACCAGGGCGTTGAAGTCCGACCGCCACGGAACGTCGACTTCGGCGCCGGGCGCGATCGAGGCGTGGACGACGGTGATCGGCGTGCGGGTGACGCCGGGCCCTTGATGCTCCCCAATGGCACCGGCGATGACCCGAATGAGGGCGCCCCCGTCCGGTGAGCGAAGCAGCGCGACAGACTGGCCACGGATGTCCTGATACCGAGGCTCGATCATCTTCTCGCGCGCGGGCAGGTTCACCCAGAGCTGCACGCCGTGAAAGAGCCCGCCGCTCGCCACGAGCTGGGCTGGCGGCCGCTCGATGTGGAGGATTCCGCGGCCGGCCGTCATCCATTGGGTGTCCCCGTTGGTGATCACGCCTCCGCCGCCGTGAGAATCCCGGTGCTCCATCACGCCGTCGATCATGTACGTTACGGTTTCGAATCCGCGGTGGGGGTGCCACGGGGTTCCTTTCGGTTCGCCGGGCGCGTAGTCGACCTCACCCATCTGATCCATGTGGACGAACGGATCGAGGACGGAGAGGGGCACGCCGGCGAATGCGCGGCGCACCGGAAATCCCTCGCCTTCGAGACCGGCCGGGGCGTTGGTGACGGATCGAATCGGCCGCACCACGACCTGCTCGGCGGGCAGGGTCGGGAGAATCGGGAGGGCAAGGGGGTCTTCGACGGTGACGGCTGGCATGGTGACCTCGGCGTGATTCGGCAAGAGCCATTCAAACTATAGTCGCAGCGACGCCTCACCCGCCGCCGATCGCCTGTTGTCGACCTCAGACGTTTCAAACCCGACTCGGAGGACAGGCCCGGCAGCGGCGCCCTCCCGGGCTGGTTGGGAGGCGTCCTCCAATCGATGAAGAAGCCGCAGGTCCATGCGGGAATGCGCATCCGTGTCCGGGATCGAGGAGGCGGAGGCTATCGGCGAGGAGGTGCGGCGGCGGGTCCATCAGGGCGCCGACACGGGGTACTGTGTGGTCTCCGTGGGCGCCGCCCGGCGCGCATTGTGCCTGCCTGGACGTCCCTGGTGGCGCGAAGGACCCGCTTGAAGACGAACGTAACTCGAAGTTTGCGGGCAAGAACGTCGGGTCTTGGTGGGCGAGACAGGACTCGAACCTGTGACCTCACGGATGTGGGCCGTGCGCTCTAACCAGCTGAGCTACTCACCCTCAGACCAGCATTCTACGATGCCTCTCCACCTTCCGCAAGCCGTTCTCAGGCCCTCGCAGCGGCGACCGCGCCGGTCTCGCGTCGCGACCGCGTGAGGTGGGGAAAGGCTGCCCGCCAGTTGGTTCCCGCGATCGTCTCGCCGAAGGTGTCCACGTGCTGGTATGTGTTGTCGCTCTCCGCATAGACGAGATTTGGCGGCTCGCCCCCATTCTGGAAGGCGTCGAGCACGTCGAGCAGGTAGCGACGCATGGCGATGACGGCCTTGTCGCTGACCCCGAGGTGTTCGCGGCTCCGGTCGAAGATCGGGCCCATCGTTTCCGTCGCCATAGCGTCGTGGATGATGAAATTCAGCCCGAGCCCCGTAAAGTTCTCGGTCTTCTGCTTCTCGCGGTCGATCAAGTAATGGTTGTGGATATTGCGGAGCTTGCGGTAGTCGGGCCCATACCAGGGCTCGATCGCGCCCGAAAGGCGCGATTTGTCCAGCGGCCCGTCCTCACGGAAATTGAGGTTGAATCGCCAGCTCGCGCCATCGTCCACCGGCACGTAGAAGTGCACCGACTTCGTCGCCCCCGGAATCCAGCAGTCCGTGGGAAGCACGATGCTGGACACCCGGACGTACGCCGCGCCTGGCTCGGGCTGGCGCACGGCCACCAGCCGCAATCCGAAGTCCGTTTCCTCGATGGTGTACTCGCTCACCGGGTGCTCCAGGAGAATTCCCCTCGGATCGCGGCCGTTGAAGAACCGGTGGAGATACGTGAGGTGGGTGGAGTCGCACTCGCCCTCCACGCCCTGGAGATAGCTGCAATCTTGATAGCTCTTGGTCGCGAGAGTTTGGTCCGGCGATAGCCGGCTCCACACATAGTTGGGGAACACGGGCTGGCGATTCCTCGGGCCCATGTACGCGAAGATAATGCCCGCGGCCTCGTGGGTTGGGTACGCTGGGTGCCTCAGGCGATCCTTGAACGTGCTCCCGGCCGGCTCGGCGGGCGTCTCGAGCACCGTGCCGTGCACGTCGTACTTCCACCCGTGGTAGACGCATCGAAGCCCATGCTCCTCGTTCCGCCCGTAGAAAAGGGACGTGCCGCGATGGGCGCAGTGCTCCTCGAGGAGCCCGACCCTGCCCGCGCTGTCCCGAAACCCCACGAGATCCTCGCCGAGAATGCGGACCTGGACCGGCGCGCAATCTGGCTCGGGGAGCTGCTCCGAGAGAAGCACGGGAATCCAGTATCGTCGGAAGAACTCTCCCATCGGGGCGCCTCGGCTCGTCCGGGTCAACAGCTCATTCTGGGCCTGCGTCAGCATCGCTCTCCTCCGCGGCGGGCTCCTCAGCAGTGTAACAGGGAAGGCGAGGGCATGCGCCCGAGTAGAATCAGGCCCCTGGAGGTGCGCGATGCTGGTGACCGTCTCGGACGTGGTTTCCCCGTCGTATTTCGTGGCGACCGCGGCCGTCGAGCTGGGCTACTTCAAATCCGAGGGTGTCGATGCCGAGTTCGTGTTTCCGCCAGCGGACCGGCCACGGGCCCTCCGCGAGGGCCGCCTCCATTTCGTTGGGACTTCGGCCTACAGCGGTCCCGTCGCGTTTCCCGAGTGGCGCGGTGGGAAGCTCCTGTGCGCGCTTTCGCAGCACAGCTACTGGTTCCTCGCCGTCCGCGCCGATCTCCATGCCCGTCGAGGAGACGTCTCCGCCGTGAAGGGGCTGCGCATCAGCGCGACAGGCCAGCCAGGCCTGTTGCTCAAGCGCCTGCTCGTCGACGCCGGCATCGACCTCGAGCGCGACGGCGTTCGCATCGTTCCACCCCCGCCCTCGCACGACCCGACCGGGAACCTGGCGCGGATCGGAGCGCAGGCTATCGAAGAGGGGCTGGCGGACGCCTTCTGGGGAAACGCGATGCGGGCCGAGTATGCGGTCCGACGCGGCATCGCCACGGTGCTCGTGGACGTCCGCCGCGGGGACGGCCCGCCCTCAGCCCGACAGTACACGTTTCCGGCCCTTCTCACGTCGGACACCGTCATCGAGGAGCATCCGGACGCGGCGGCCGGCGCCATTCGCGCGATCGTGAGAACGCAGCAGGCCCTACGGGCCGATCCGAGCCTCGCTACTCAAGTAGGAAACAAGCTCTTCCCCTCAGAGGAGGCGGGCCTCATCGCAGATCTCATCGCGCGGGATGCGCCCTTCTACGACGCGACGATCTCCGAGGACGCGGTGGACGGGATGACCCAGTTCGCGCGCGACGCCGGCCTCCTGTCCAGGTCGGTCGCGTACGATGACGTCGTCGCGACTCAGTTCCGACACCTGTGGGCGCCGTAATCGAACGCCGGGGCGGCGGCGGAGCGCTAGCGCTCCGCCGCCGCGCGAGCGACCGCGTCGCTCTGCTCGCCTCCGCCGCCTCCATGCACGCCAACGGCTCCGACCACGTGCCCGTCGACGATGATCGGCACGCCACCCCCGCCTGCAAGGATCTTGAAGTGTGCGATCTGTCGGATTTCGGCGAGGCGGTCGGCCGACAAGGTCCTGCCCACATCGAGACTTGGGCGCTGAAAGTTGAGCGCCGTGAGCGCCTTCGCCTCCGCCAGATCCGGGGCCATGGGCGGCGCGCCGTCCATGCGGTCCATCTGCATGAGCTGGCCGGCTTCGTCGACGACGGCCACGCCGACGCGATACCCGCGCCGCTCCGCATCGGCGATCGCGCGGTCGGCGACGCGCCGCGCGGCGTCGAGGGAATGGGGGAGGTCGTCGGTCCGTTCTTCGATCCGGGGTCCCACGAGGCGCTCCACGTCGGGATGCTGGTTCTGATAAGGAATGCCGAGCGCCTGGGAGATGATGTAGTCCTCGACGTTCGCGCCGGCGAGAGGGCTCAGATCGACGTCCGGCACCTCGGTCCACGGCCCTATCCCGCCGCCCGTCGATAACGCGCCGACCACGCGCCCGTTCTTGCGGATCGGCAAGGCGCCCGGTCCAGGAAAGATGTCGTCGCGCATGAGGCGCTGCATCGACGCGAACACGGCGGGCCGGTCGCGCCACTGCGTGGCGCTGCGCGCGCTGGGGGCTCGCTGGACCGCGGCGACGTACGCCTTCGCACGAGAGATCCACATCGACGACGTGGGCCCTTCCCCGATGCGGGAGGCAGAGACGACGCCGCCCCCGACATCCACGATGACAAACGAGCCACCCTGCTTCAGGGATCGGGCGAGCGCGAGCGCGCGATCGATCGTCGTTCGCGCGTCGGTGAGCGTCAAGTCCGGTTGAAAGCTCATGATTCCACCGCCTCCTCATTTGCGACCAGTATAGTTACAGGGCCGTGAATTTCCTCACTTCGGGCGAGACAGGTAACGAATGAACACAGTACAGTCACTCAATGAGGGATTTATTTAGTTTCATCCATCTTCTTGGAGGACGAACACTGTGCCCCTGGCGATGAGACCTCAGCAGCAGGCGTCCGACCCGCAGCCGTCAGCCCGATGTGATCCGGCGGCCGGCGGCGCAGCCGCGAGCAGGCCGGTGACGATCTTTTTTGCGAACGGCGGCCGCGTCACGATTCCCCGCGCCACGAGTGTCCAACTTCGCGAGTATTCGACCGGCGAGTTAAACGTCATCTGTCGAAACGGCCCTGAGGAGGTCGCTGCCTTCAGCTCATCCCACATCGTCGGATGGGTCATCGGGGAGCGACAGATCGACGGCGAGGCCGGATTGACCGAAGCGCGTCCCGCTCTCGTTGATGCGGTGACATCCGAGGCGGAGCTCCAGCGGGCGCAGGCCATTCGCGAGGCCATCGGACCTGACTTCGTCGATGACGAGTCGCGCTTTCTCCCGGTCGGGGTCGAGTAGCCGCTCGCTCGCGTTACACTGAGGCCACTACCCGCCCGAGATGGGGGAGGCCTCCGCCCGTGGATCGCGTCGTCCGAGCGCGCACGCGCCCGATCCGTTGCTCGCTTCTGGACCGGCCAGAGCTTCGATGAGCGCCGCGGATCGCGGATTCAGCGGGTCGCCGTCGTCGCTTCTGGAGCACGACCTCGTGTTTCTCGACTGCGAAATGACGGGCGGGGACCCCGATCGCCACGACATCATCGAGATCGGCGCAGTGCGGTCGCGGCTCCCGGAGCTCGCGGTTCTTGCCGAGCTGAGCGTGAAAGTCGCCCCGCGAACCACACGGGGGTCGAATCAGACCTCCATCCGCATCGCGCGGTATTCGGCAAAGGAGTGGAAGTCGGCGATCCAGATCGACGAAGCGCTCCGCCAGCTTCGGCAATTCGCCGACGCCGCGATGTTCGTGGGTTGGGCGACATACAACGATCTCCTGTTCGTCCGAGCCGCGGCGGAGCGCTGCGGGGTCGAAGGGCTCGTGGGCGACGCATACCTGGAGCTGCAGGACTGGGCCCAGGCCAGACTGCACATCGCGCGCACGCCAGGGCTCCAGAGCGTTGCAGACCAGCTCAAGGTCGTTCGAGACCAGGAGCACTCAGCGATCGAGGACGCCTTCGTGAGCTATGAGGTGTTCCGAATCCTCTGGCGCTTCAGCCAGGAAGAGCTGGACGAAATCGTGCCGACGCTCGACTGGAATAGCTACGCGCAGCTCGCGGGCCCGGTCATCCTGGAGCCCGACGCGCTCTCGACCCGGCTGGCTGAGCTTGCCGGCTACGTCGTCCGCGGCACGAGCCGCGAGCAGCTAATCTCCCGCCGCGGCACCTTTCGAAGGGACTGATCAACCCGGTGGCCGGGCCGGTGGACGTCGGGGTGACGAAGCCCCGGCTTCGCCATCCGCGCCCGTCGCGTCTCCGGGTGCTTGCCGCCGTGTGTGTTGGCTCCATGGGCCTCATCACCGCTCTTGCCGGTTTCCAGTCGTCGTCGGCTCGTGCTCCGCTATACGAGCCTCCGGATGGCTTCGCCTATAGCGGCATGTTCGTTCGACTCTGGGATTCGACCGACTCCCGCGTGGGCGATCTGCGTCCCTTCGCCGTCCGCCTGCAGGACTCTATCGACCAGGAGCTGGCGGGAAAACCCCCGGCGATCTTGCTGGTCCCCACCACGTGGCAGCGCGCTGACGGGGTTCCTATCCCCTTCGCGAATACCCTGGATGAGATCAAGAAATTCCAGGCGTTTAACGCTGGGCAGATCGTGCCCTTCATCAAGTGGAACGCGCAGTCCGGGTGGGACAATATGGATTCGTCCTACCGCGGCATCACGACCCGAGACGTGGCGCAGGGTCGACTGGACGAGTACATCCACGCGTACGCCCGCGACATTCGGGACTATGGTGGGGCGGTCTTCATGAGCCCGATCTGCGCCGAGTTCAATGGCGGTTTCTGGAGCTGTGGCCCGGCCGTGAACCGAAGGCTGACGGTCGACGACTTCATCGCCGCGTGGCGGCGCACCGTCGACATCTTCCGGGCCGAAGGGGCGGACAACGTGGCCTGGGTGTGGAACCCGATGCCGCCAACGACGGGCGGCATGGACTTTCCGCCCTTTTACCCCGGCGACGACTACGTCGATTGGGCAGGCCTCGACATGTACGTTGGGGCGCCCCTCTCGGCGATAGAACCCGCTTACCGCTTCGCGGTGGCCCGCGGGAAGCCATTCTTCCTGGGCGAGTGGGGCATTCGCGTCATCAGCACTCTGTCGATGGCACAGCAGCGGGACTGGCTCGAAGGAATGTTCGACGTCTTCGAGTCGCATCCGAAGATCAAGGCCATCGTCTACTACAACTACAAGCAGCACTGGGAGCAGGAAGACCGAGCCCACATGGCGCCGCACGTCTTCCTGTACGGCGGCCAGGTGAATTACCACCCGAACGTCAGTGATGGGGATAGCCGCCTATTGGCGGACAGCGGCGTGGGGTTCCGCGCCACCTACGCGCGACGAATCGCGAATCCGCGCTATCTCACCGTCGTACTCGGTCGCCCGACGCCAAAACCGACGCCCGTTCCCACCGCGACCGCGCCGCCGCCGACCTCGACGCCGGTAGGGCCCACAGGGGCCGCGGCGCGCTGGCTCGTCGTACGGATCGAGACGCCCGCGCTGGCGCTCGACGGGGCGCCGAATGGGACCTTGGAGCCCGGGGAGCGCTGCGAGATCTGGCGGGTCGAGGAGGGATGGGCGCTGTGTCGTCGAGCAGGCGATCCGCCGACTGTCCTGGTCTGGATTCGGCTCGACGATCATGTCGAGTTCGCCCGCGAATAGCGGCGTCGTCGACGGTCAGCTGCTCGTGGCGGGCTCGTCGCCCGGGGAATGATCGCCGCGCGCGGCCCGCCTGCTCGGACGCGGCGCGGGCTCCTCCGCCGCGACGGCGGGCGCCACACCGTCGGCACGCCCGATGATCCGGTCGACGATGCCGTACTCCAGCGCCTGTTCGGGCGTCATGAAGAAGTCGCGGTCCGAGTCGTGGATGATGCGCTCCAGCGGCTGCCCGGTGTGCTGGTGCAGGATTTCGCGAAGCCGCGTCTGCAGCCGCAGCACCTCTCGAGCCCGGATCTCGATGTCCGCGGCGGTCCCCTCGAACCCGCCGGCTGCCTGGTGAAGCATGATCGTCGAATTCGGGAGTGCGAAGCGCTTTCCTGGCGTCCCCCCAACGAGGAGGATGGCGCCCATGCTGGCGGCCATGCCTACACAGATCGTCGAAACGTCCGGACGGATGAGCTGCATGGTGTCGTAGATCGCGAGGCCTGCCGTTACGCTGCCGCCGGGCGAGTGAATGTAGATCTGGATGTCGCGTTCGGCGTCCTCGCGCTCCAGATACAGCAGCTGCGCGATGATGAGGTTGGCCACGTGGTCGTCGATGGGCGTGCCGATAAAGACGATGCGCTCCTTCAGGAGCAGGGAGTAGATGTCATACGCGCGCTCGCCGCGCGTGCTGGTCTCGACGACCGTGGGAATGAGCTGACCGCGAATTCCGAGAGGATCAAAGGCGTTCATCATACACAGAAGTGTATCCGACCGCCCGACACCGTCGCGCGGGCCATGGCGCGTGCCCTACGCGTTCGAAGCCGCGTCGCGCCCGAGGATGAAAGGCCGAAAGCGCTCGACGAACCGCGCCGGTATCCGCCCTTCGATCTCGGTCCCGTCCGCGCGATATTCGACCCTCGTCGGATGGCCACGACGGTGGAAGAGGTCGATCAGGTCCGTGCGCTCGTAGGGAACCCGGGCGGCGAGCCATGCGGTCGCGTCGTCGATCTTCGCAGCGATCCGCGCGCGGAGCGCCTCGAGTCCGAGCCCGGTTTGCGCGGAGACGAGGACCGTGTCCGGGTCCGGGGGCTGCTCGAGCGCGGGAAGCGCGTCTCCGGGCGGCGCTGAGGATTTCGACGGAGCCGGGCCGACCCCGCCCGGAACGGCGTCGATCTTGTTGATGGCCGTGATGATGGGCTTGTCGTGCAGCTCCAGCTCGCGCAGGATGTCGTGGACGACCGCGTTGCATTCGGCGGCGTGGGGGTCCGTCACGTCGACCACGTGGATGAGCACCGTGGCCTCGCGCAGCTCTTCGAGCGTTGCGCGGAAGGCGGCGACGACGGTTGGGGGGAGCTTGGAAATAAATCCCACCGTATCGGAAACGAGGACGTGCTGGCCAGACGGTAGGCTCATCAGGCGTGTCAGCGGATCGAGGGTGACAAAGGGCGCGTCCGCAGCGACCGCTTCGCTCCCAGTCAGGGCGCTCAGAAGCGTTGACTTGCCCACGTTCGTGTAGCCGACGAGGGCGACCAGGGGGAGCGCCTGCTGCCTTCGACGCTGCCGCGAGCGACGTCGATGCTCGCGGATTTCATCGATCTCGTGCTTGAGGGTGGTGATGCGCTGTCGCACGCGTCGCCGGTCGAACTCGAGTCGGGTCTCGCCGGGCCCGCGGGTGCCGATGCCGCCGCCCTGGCGCGAGAGCATGGCGCCGCGCCCGACAAGGCGCGGGAGCAGGAACTCATATTGGGCAAGCTCCACCTGAACGCGCCCCTCATGGCTCCGCGCGTGGCGGGCGAAGATGTCCAGGATCAGCGTCGTGCGGTCGATCACTCGGCGGGCCAGCGTGTCCTCCAGCGCCTTCTGGGCGCGCGGCGTCAGCTCGTCGTCGGTCACGACGGCGTCGACCGCGAGGACGGCTGCCCGGTCGCGCAGTTCCTCGAGCTTCCCGCTGCCGACGTAGTGGTTCGGGTCCGCGTGGTCGAGGCGCTGCCACATGGAGTCGACGGGCTCGAGGCCGGCCGTTCGCGCGAGCGCCGCCAGTTCGGCGAGCGAGGTGGGCGCGTCCCATGGGGCGCTGGGGGTTTCGACCGCGACGAGAAGCGCGCGCTGCGGAGCTGCCTCCGTATCGATTCGCATGCGTCGGACGCTGGATCGCGCTCCCGTGCCAGGGACCGGCAATCGAGCCTATCCCAGCTTCAGGCGCGAAAGGCGGTCGAGCGCCTCGGACAGGCGCTGGTCCGGCACCGTGAGCGAGATCCTGAAGTACCCCTCGCCGTTCGCGCCAAAGCCGACGCCGGGCGTGATCCACACCGCGGCCTCGTCGAGGACGCGCAGGCAGAAGTCGACGGACTTCTGGCCGCGCGGGACTGGCGCCCAAACGTACAGGGACGCCTTCGGGACCGGCGGATTGATGCCGATGTCCGTCAGCGTGGAGATCACCGCGTCGCGGCGCGCCTGGAATCGGGCGTTCCGGTCCTCGACCCACGCTGGGTCCCCATCGAGGGCCGCGATCGATGCGAGCTGGATCGCATCAAAGATTCCGCTGTCGACGTTCGTCTTGACCCGTCCCAGCGCTTCCACCGCGATGGGATTGCCGACCATCATGCCGGCCCGCCAGCCGGTCATGTTGTAGGTCTTCGAGAGGGAGTGAAACTCGACGCCCACGTCCTTCGCTCCCGGGACCTGCAGGAGGCTGGGCGCTCGATAGCCGTCGTATGCGACGTCGGAGTACGCGTTATCGTGGCAGAGAAGAAGATTGTGCCGGCGGGCAAAGGCCACCGCCTCCTCGAAGAAGGACAGCGGGGCGACAGCGGCGGTGGGGTTGTTCGGGTAGTTGATCCACAGAAGCCTGGCACGACTGACGACGTCCTCCGGGATGGCGTCCAGGTCCGGCAAGAACCCCCGATCGGCGCGCAGCGGCATGAAGTAGGGCTCGCCGTTCGCGAGCATCGTGCCGATGCTGTACACGGGGTAGCCCGGATCGGGCACGAGGGCGACGTCGCCCGGGTCGATAAACGCGGTGGCGATGTGCGCGATGCCCTCTTTGGAGCCAATGAGGGGGACCACCTCGCGGTCTGGATGGAGGCTGACGCCGAATCGATTCTCATACCAGCGGGCGATGGCCTGCCGGAACTCTGGCAGGCCGTAGTAGTCTGGGTAGCGGTGCCGGCGTGGATCGGCGACCGCCTCGCGCGCCGCGTCCACGACGTGCGGTGGGCTCGGGAGGTCGGGATCGCCGATTCCGAGGCTGATGACGTCGAAGCCGGCGGCGCGCTTTTCCGCGATTCGCCGGTCAACCTCCGCGAAGAGATATGGCGGGAGACTTTCGATCCGTCGGGCGGGGCGAATGGCCGCGGTCTCACCCAACAACGGCGGCCTCCCTCTTGGCGATCCGGGCTTCCCCGCTGGTCTCACCCGGTTTCGACCACCACGACGGCATCGGATACGTGCCGGCAAAGACGTACTCCGTCGGACCGGTCATGAGGACCGGCTCGCCGGGCGCCCAGTTGATGGTCAGCGTTCCGCCGGGCAGCTCCAACCGAATGGGCGGACGAATCCGGCCCGCTCGCGTCGCGACTACGGTGGACGCGCACGCGCCCGTACCGCAGGCGAGGGTGACCCCGGCGCCTCGCTCCCACACGCGAACGCGCATATGGTCCGGCGCGACGACCTCGCAGACCTCGAAGTTCGTGCGCTCGGGAAAGCTCGGATGGCGCTCAACTTTCGGCCCGATCGTCTCGAGCGGATACGCGTCGAGCGCACCGGGCTCCACGAACGTCACCGCATGCGGATTGCCCATCGAGACGCAGCCGATGGGGATTCGGTCGCTTCCCACCGTGATGGATTCGTCGAGCGCGTCGTCTCCGCTGAAGGCCGTCGGGATTTGGGCAGGCGCAAATACCGGGAGCCCCATGTTTACCGTCACCATGCCGCCATCGAGCACCGAAATCGTCGTTACGCCGGCGCCGGTCTCTACGCGCAAATCACCAGCGCCCAAGCCGTAGCGGTCCCGCACGTATCGGCCGAGGCACCGGATGCCGTTTCCGCAGCTCGCCGACTCGGACCCATCGGGATTGAACATGCGCATCCGCGCATCCGCGATGGTTGACGGCAGGGCGAGGAGCAAACCGTCTGACCCGATTCCGAAGTGTCGGTCGCACATCTCCCTCGCCAGCCGCGCCCATCGCGCATCGTCGACGAAGGAACCGGATTCAAGCACTGTTTGTGGTTTGAGCACGTCGAGCAGGACGAAGTCGTTTCCCGCGCCGTGCATCTTCACGAACTGCAACGCGTCCCCCAGCACAGCTCATTCGCCAGCGGTTCGCCGTTCCGGCAGCCAAATCAACCCGGGAGCGCCTGCCGGCGACGGCACCCGCCGAATTATGCCGGAACGGTCAGTCGGCCGCCGCGCCGCGTGGCGCGAGGCCGGATGGCTCGCGAAGCGCGCGGACGACGCGGTCTGCGAGGGTTGGATCCGCGGCGTCGAACCACTCGACGCGGCGCTCAGCGCGGAGCCACGTCTCCTGTCGTCGAACGAACGCGTGGGTCGCGTGGAGGACTCGGTCGCGCGCCTCGCCGAGCTGCGCGCGCTGGAGCACGACCTGCGCAAGATCGGCGTAGCCCGTCGCGGACATCGACGGCAACGTCGGCTCGAAGCCCATGGCGAGGAGCGTTCGGACCTCATCGAGCCAGCCGTGTTGGAGCATACGGTCGAAGCGCTGTGCGAGGATCTCGTGAAGGCCCCGACGGTCGCGACGGAGCCCGATCCAGCGGGCCGGGATCGCGACGCCGCGCTGTCTGCCCGACCGCGAGAACGGGATCCCCGTCGCGATGGTGACTTCGAGCGCTCGGATGACTCGGCGTCGGTTCCGCGGGTCGATCGTCCGAGCCGCCAGCGGATCGAGGACGGCGAGCCACCTGTTGAGGCGGCTGGGTCCGTCGCGCGCATCCGCGCGCTCGAGCCAGCGACGAAGCACCGGGCTCCGCGGACCGGGTTGGAGGCGATCGACGAGCGCCTGGATGTAATGTGGGCTCCCCCCGACGATCAGCGCGACGCGACCTCTTCCCGCGATGTCCGCCAGCGCCCGCTCGCCGAGGTGTTGGTACGTCGCAACGCTGAACGGCTCGTCCGGGTAGACGACGTCGATCAGGTGGTGGGGCGCGGCGGCGCGCTCGGCCGCTGTTGGCTTCGCGGTGCCCACGTCCATGTAGTGGTAGACCTGCCGCGAGTCCGCGGAGATCACCTCTCCGCCGATGCGGCGAGCGACCTCGATCGCGAGCGCAGTCTTCCCGACCCCGGTTGCCCCCGTGATGACGACGACCTGGGGGTCGAACCCCGGCGACAGGACGCGGTTCACCATCCGGTCGTCCGGCGCAAGATGGTGACGCGTAGTGCGACGGAGATCGCTGATGGCCCCCAATTCTTCGACGCCCGGAGTCGCGGAGGCATGCTGGTTGGCGTGTTCGGCTGTGTCAACTGCGACTCCACCCCGCGTCCGTGGCTCAGTGTACGACGCAACGACGGCGCGCCCGGACCGGTCGACGATGCGAGCTGCCGGTCGGCCGTGACGCGAGATGCGGGGAAACGCTTGCTATACTCGGGGCACAGCTTCGGGAGCGACGCGTCGGAATGGACGACAAGCGAAACACGTCCCAAGCCAGAGCGTTCCCGAACGAGCCCGTTGCCATCGCCATTGACCTCGGCGGGACCCAGTTTCGTGTGGCCGCCCTCACGTCCGTCGGTCAAATCCTGGTCCGTGAGGCGTGCGCGACCCCGGCGACGGCAGAGCCGGACGAACTCATTCACGACCTGGCCGACGTGGTCCAGGTCGTCCGATCCCAAGCCGGAAAGCATCGCGTGGTCGGTCTCGGCGTCGCTGCCCCCGGTCCGCTCGATCCGGTCGCCGGCGTGGTCTTTCGCGCGCCGAATCTCCCGCGGTGGTCCAACGTGCCGCTGGCGGCGCGACTCGCGGAGCGAACCGGTCTCTCCGTACATCTCGGCAATGATGCGAACCTCGCCGGACTGGCCGAGGCTCGGCTTGGCGCGGGGAAGGGGGAGGCGAACCTCGTGTATCTGACGGTGAGCACCGGCGTCGGGAGCGGCATCGTCGTGGACGGGCGCTTGCTCCTCGGCGCGCGCGGGGCGGCGGCAGAGGCAGGCCACATGGCGGTCTCCATGGGCGGCCCACTGTGCAGCTGCGGTAATCGGGGGTGCCTCGAGGCATACGCGTCCGGTTCCGGCATGGTCCGTCGCGCCCGCGATGCCATCGCCGCCGGGCGACCGTCCCAGCTCCAGGAGCACGTGGATGATCTCCACGCGACGATCATCGCCCAGGCTGCCGAGGAGGGCGACGAGCTGGCCCAGGAGCTGATTCATGACGCGGGGAGGGCCCTCGGTTTCGGCGTCCGGAACCTGCTCCACCTCTTCAACCCGTCCGTCGTCGCGATCGGGGGAGGAGTCAGCCGAATCGGCCGCCGTCTCTGGGACCCAATGTTCGAAGTGGTGAACGCCGACACCCTGACGATGTATCGGGAGGGGCTGCGGATCGTGCCGGCCGAGCTGGGCGACGATTCTGGTCTCGTCGGAGCGGCGCTGCTCGCCCACGAAGCTGCAGCGGCACCCAGGACCGGGAGTCCATCCTCGATTCCGAACCAGCGCGGGCGCTGAGCCGTGGAAGACAGGTTCTCCGAATTCTCGTGCGCCGTCGACGACGTGATCGCCGAAATGCTGGCGTCGCCGGCCCCGTACGCCGGTCTGTACGACATGCACCGGTACCACCTCGGATGGGTCGACGAGTCGGGCGCGCGCACCGCCGCGCCCCCCGGCAAGCGCCTTCGCCCGGCCCTCAGTTTTCTCGTTGCCGACGCGGTTGCCGGAGACTGGCGGGTCGCCGTTCCAGCCGCCGCCGCCGTTGAGATGATTCACAATTTTTCGCTCATCCACGACGATATCGAGGATCGGAGCGCGCTGCGTCGCTTCCGACCGACCGTATGGGCACGTTGGGGCGAAGCGCAAGGGATCAACGCGGGCGACGCCCTCCTCGTTCTCGCCGAGCTGACGCTGGTCGAGCGCGCGCCCGCGGAGTGGTCGTTGGAGGCCTTGCGGTTGCTGAACCGCACCTGCCGCGCGCTGTGCGAGGGGCAATACCTCGACCTGCTCTGGGAGCGGGAGCCGACGGTGACTCTCGCGCAGTACCTGGACATGATTGAGCGCAAGACCGCGCGGCTCTTCCGAGCCTCTGCTGAGCTGGGAGCGCTGGCCGGCCGCGCGAGCGCGGAGTCTCAGGAGCTATTTGGTGAGTTCGGTGGCGCTCTCGGGATGGCGTTTCAGGTCCTGGACGATTTCCTGGGCGCGTGGGCGCCGGCCCTCGATACGGGCAAGACGGCCGGGCTCGACATCACCACGCGCAAGAAGGCTCTGCCGGCCATCCTCGGCCTGGCCAGCCCGAGTTCTCCTGCCAAGGACCGATTCCGATCGCTGTTCGAGCGCGATAGGCCGCTATCGTCCGAGGAAACCGAGGAGGCGATCGCGCTGCTCGATGTCATGGGGATCCGCGGCCAGACGACGCGCATGGCACGACGCTATCGCGAGGATGCGGCGCGAATCCTCGACCGCCTGGCCCCCCTGTACGACGTCACGTCGCTCCGGGACTTCCTGCGGGTGATGCTCCCCCTTACGGATTCAGACGCTTGAGGTCTTGCCCCACCTGCATGACCTGAGCCCGGTCTTTGCCCTGGATCGTGACCTCCGTGCCGCCGATGGTGATGTCCAGAATCGTCGGCAGAGCCGGTGCGGGACCGGCAGACTGTGATCCCTGCGACGGCTGCGGCGTCGGTGGCGGCGGCGGGACGATCACCGTCCCATGGTTGCCATTGATGGTGACCGCTTCCCCCTGAGGTCCGCCCGGTAGCGCGCCGGCCGCCGGTCCCCCCGACGGTCCGCCGCCCGGTGGCGGCGCGGCGCTCCGTCCGGACTGTGCCCCCTGTGCCGACGCCGGACGTTGCAGAATCGTGACGCTTGCCGGGGCGCCCTGCCCGCTCGGCTGCGACGGGACATAGACCTCAGCGACGAAGCTCATGCTGCCGCCCGGCGGCGCTGGCGCGCCGGGAGCGGGGGGGCCCGAAACCTGATCCTGGGAGATCGAGACCAGCGAGTAGCCGGGGTAGTCGCTGCCCAGCCAGTAGAGATCGAAGTCGTGCATCGCCGACGCCGCGTCGGGCGAGAGAATCTTCGAAACGACCTTCGACCAATCGGACGGGATAGTCGGCGCGAACACGTCTGCGCCGACCTGGCTCAAGCCCTCGACCTGGTCGTAGGTGACGACGTGCGTCTGGGCCACTTGCCGCGAGCCGCTGGAGCCCGGTGCATAGGCGATCTCGCGAACGAGGAGCCCGTTGTCCTTGCGCAGCCACACGTCGATCCCCCCGGAATCTCCTTGCGGTGGGACCTGCACGTGAACCGCGGGCTGACCGTCGATCGTGTCGTCGCCCACGTACACGAGCCGGTTCTGCTCGTAGGCCAGCCGATAGCCGAGCAGCGCGTCGCGGATCTCATTGAGCTGTGGCGCACTGGTGTCCGGGAGAATCTGGGTCATCGCCCGCTTCTCCTGGCTGAACATCTGGGTAATGGATTGCCCGGTTCGAATCGTGGAGCTGATCTCGTTACCGGTGGACGGGTCCTTCTCGGTTGTCCGTGCGTTCCCATTACCGCGGTCAATCCAAGTCTCCGTCTGTGACGTGCGCTGGACATCGCCCTGGGGAGATATCCAGCTGTGATCCGCGATCACGTGCAGCACGCTCTCAGACGGGAGGCGTCCAAGAGGCGGGAGCGCGCCCTGGGACTGCGGCTGGGGCGAGCCCGGGATCGCCGGAGCGGGGCCACTGGGAAGCGCCGGCGGCGCTCCGGTCAGGGGCGTGCCCTGGGGTTGGGCGGGAGGTTGGTCCGAGAGTGGGGGCCCCGATACCCCGCTGGGCGGCGTGGATTCGCCGTTGCCTCCTTCGCAGGAATCGGCGGTGAAGCTCCAGCCGTACGTCTCGGCTTGCCCGTCGTCGTCGAGGATCGTGATAGAAGCCTGATGCGCGCCGGCGTCGAGGGGATCGGCAGGCTGGTACCAGACGGTAGCCGAGCTCTGGGGCGAGTCGTCCGCCCCGGCGATCTGCGACTGGCCGGTGATGTCGGCGCCATCGAGCACGAACGCGATCGTCGATGGGTCAAAGCGCGCGTCGGTGCGCATCGCGTCATTCAACAAGAAGCTCGCGCCCACGGGATCTGTGACACAGGCCTGCGAGCCGTCGTCCGGGATGACGCTGAGCCCGGTCGGCCACGCCGACCGGTCACCGCCCTCGGACTGGCCCTGGCCATTCTCGCCTGGCTGTCCGTTGCTCTGGAGCAGCGTTGGAGCCGAGGTGGACCCGCCGACCTGGCTCGACCGATCGGACCCGAAGCGCCAGAGGCTACCTCCGGTCATGAACAGCACGACCACTAACGCAGCCAGTCCTACTCCATTCTTCATCCGCTGACCAATCGCCTCCTCATCATCACGCACTCAAACATCGGGAAATGCAACCGCCGTCTACCGGGCGCGGAATCGGTGCAGACTCTACCATAGTACACAACCTGTCCTGCCCGCTTATCGTCGCGCCGCTGCCGACTCGGACTCCGTCGAGGGCAAGATTCGGCTGAGGACCGCGTTGCAGACAAAGTAGGCGCGCGGGTCGAGTGCGAGCCGGTCGCCGGTCCAGACGAGCAATCCCGCGCGCAGCAACTCGTCGAGACCCGCCCCGCAGTAATCCGTGAGAGACCGAGCAAAGCGATCCTCGAACTCCGCGTTCGAGACGCCCTCGGCAAGCCGCAATCCGAGCATTACCGTATCGCGCATCATCTGCGACACTGTCCACGGCTCCACGGAGACGTAGGCGTCATCGCCCGCCTGGGCCGCTGCGATGTAGTCGCGAACGTGGGGCGTTCGCCGGTATCGAGCGCCCATGAAGGAGCCCGCCGCCCCCGCGCCAATGCCGGCGTACTCCGCGTTTCGCCAGTACGTCAGGTTGTGAATCGATGCGTGGCCGGGGAGCGCCCAGTTCGACAGCTCGTACTGCGCGTAACCGGCGGCCTCCAGGGACTCCTGGATCGCCGCGTATTGGTCGGCGACCGCGTCGTCTTCGGGGAGGGCGATCTGGCCGAGGCGAGCCTGCTCCCCGAGCGGGGTGCGCTCCTCGACCGTCAGCGCGTAGCACGAAATGTGATCGGGCCCGAGGTCGATCGCCCGGGCGAGCGTCGCCTGAACCGACGAAACGGTGCTAGTCGGCAAGCCGTACATGAGATCGACGCCGATATCGCGGCAGCCCGCGTCGCGAGCCGCGCGCACTGCCCGAACGGCCTTGTCGGCGGAGTGGCGCCGACCAAGAAAGCGCAGCTCCGCATCGTCCAGCGACTGGATGCCGATGCTGAGGCGCGTCACCCCTGCGCTCAGGTACGCGGCTACCTTGTGTGCCACGACGTCGCTCGGGTTCGCCTCCACGGTGATCTCGCGGCCGATCCCGTCTCCAAATTGCACGCGGCATGCCTCGATCACGCGCTCGAGTCGGACCGGCGTAAGGAGGCTGGGCGTTCCGCCACCGAAATACAGACTGTGGGCGGCGCGTCGCGGGGTCTGGGTGATGTGGCGACACAGGGCGTCGACGTACACGTCGACGAGGCGGAAGTCGTGGGCTTGCTTGTCGAAATCGCAATACGGGCAAATGGAGGCGCACCAGGGAATGTGAACATACACGCCAATGGTCGGGCTGCCATTGCGCTCGCGGGCGATCAGCGCCGACGGGTGGGGGCTGGATTCGACCGCGCGAGGCGCGCCGGCCGACGGTACGGAGGTGGGGTCACTGAATGCGTGCACACCGGAACTATACGGGGCGCCGCCGCCAGATGATGAGGCGAAGAAGATCTCGCCGCCGCGTCGCCCGAACGCGGTGCGCCGCGCTCTCAGCGGTCGTGGCGCCGGAGGTGGCTGTGGGCAGCGGGCATCCGATAACGCTAGACTTGGCCCCGTTGGAACGACGCGAACGCCGTTGCGCGCGGGGATGTGCCACCGTCGGCGTCCGCTCACGCCCGCGGGGGCTGGACGTGGTCGGATGCCGGGGCCGCCCCTCGCAGATCGAAGGAGAACGCCGATGCGGGTGGATGCCGACGCGCACGTGGACGAAACCGAGGCGACCTGGGACTACCTGGAGGACGGCGATCGTTTCAAGCCGATCAGCATTGATCCGGGTGTCCCGACCGTGCCCGGGGACAGGCGGCCGCACCGCCGATGGGTTATCGACGGCCGCTTCGGCGTGCGCCGCTGGCGCGACGACAAGCGTACGGGGACGACTCAGGTTACTCGCGAGTTGGTCGATATCGATGCCCGCCTCCGTCACATGGACGAGCTACGCATCGACGTGCAGGTCATCTACCCGACGTTCATGCTGTACGGGATTAGCTGGCCCGAAGGCCTGACGCAACCCGAAGCGGAGCTGGCGCTCGCCCGGTCGTACAACCGGTGGCTGGGCACGAGAACGGCGGAGAGCCGCGGGCGCCTGCGTTGGGTCGCGGTCACGCCGACGTCGACGATGGACAAGGCGCTGGACGAAGTGCGCTGGGCCAAGGACCACGGCGCGTGCGGCGTGATGCCGCGCGGCGAGGTCGCCAAGCGGCGCTCGGCCAGCGACCCCTACTTCTTCCCGCTGTATCAAGAAGCGGCGGCCCTCGACCTGCCCATCTGCTTTCATCAGGGCAGCGGTAGCGGGCCCCATCTCTTTACGCAGCTCGTGACCGCGCGCATCCCGGAAAAGTTCCCGAGCCTGAGAGTGGGATGGATCGAGACCGGAGCGTCCTGGGTGCCATATCTCTGCACGGATCTGCAGGCGAAGGACAGGCGGCTCCATCCTCTCCATCTGAAGGAGGACTTGTTCCGCAGTTACCGATTCTATGTGACGTGTGAGAGCACGGACGACATCCCCTACATCCTCCGATTCGGGACCGAGGACAGCCTGATGGTCGGCACCGACTATTCCCACGCCGATCAGGCCAGCGAGATCGATGCCCTGGACATCGTCGAGCAGCGGGCCGCGCAGGGAGAGTTCTCCACAGAGATCGCGCGCAAGATCCTGGACGACAACCCGCGCCGCTTCTACGGCCTGTAGCTCCTCACGCGCCACCTGTTTTGCCGTCTTGCCGGCGGGCGTGGCGTGGTTGACGCCGCCAAATTTCAGTTGTGCCGAGATCTGCGCAGCGTCCCGGTGGAAACCTGGCCTGAAGGCGCCCGGGTTGCCACCAGGCATCCAGGTCGAGCATATCCCAGCGAGCCGACGGCCGCGCACGATCTGTCCTGTGAAATGCATCGATGCGTATCGAAGCAGACCCGCTCGCAGTGGCAAGGGTGAAGGAATAGGGATTGCCGCCTCGCCCGTACGGAACTTGGACGTTCGTGACTTCGACCGGGATGCTGGCTAAGTCCCATCTTATCGGGCTTCCCAAAGTTCGCGGCGCGATGCGCGAGGAGGTCCGTCGCAACCCAATCTCGCGAGTTCCCTGCGCGGGCGGAGGGTCCCCATGGTCAGTTGGCAAAGTCCTCGGTGAACATCCGCCCGCGTCCATCCGCGACCGCCGCGCCGATCCCGACGCGGGTGTACTCGGGTCGAAGGATGTTGGCGCGGTGCCCCGGGCTCTCCATGAGCCCTTGATGGGCCAGGGTCACCGTGGGCGCCAGCGCCAGATTCTCGCCGGCCACGGAGAAGCGAACGCCCGCGGCCCGCAGCCGCGCGAACGGTGTGTCGCCCTCCGGCGTGTCGTGGGCGAAGTAGCCACGGCGCAACATGTCGGCGGCATGCTCGCGTGCGACGCCGTCGATCGCCGCGTCGCGCGCCAGCGTCCCCAACCCGCGCCGCGTCCGCTCTTCATTGAGCAAGCTCAGCATCTGCGTTTCGGCGGCTTCGTCGAACGTCGGCGACTCGACTCGAAAGTCCAGGTCGATGCGCTCGGTCTCGTCCGGCTTGACGGTGAGGAGCGTCAGCGTTTCGGTGAGCGGCTCGCCCACGACCTCGCGCGCGAACCGGTCGAAAGACGCCGTCTGCTCGACCAGCACTTGAGCCATCTGCGAGGCTCGAATTCCCTCCCGGAGCTGCGCGAAAGCGAGGAAGCCGGGGACGCCCGGGGCCAGCGGTGGGACGGAAAGAATGATGGTCAGGACGATTCCCGCCACGAGGACGCCTTTGAGGGCGGACGGGATGAGGCTCAACAGGATGTCGAGTGCCGTGCCGCGGATGAGGCTGGCGAACGGGCGCATCACGAGGCGTCCGATGATCGACACGATGAGACCCGTGACGATCCAGAGGACTGCAAAGGCCAGCGGATTGGCCAGCAGCTCGGGGATCGGCCAGGTGCTGGAAGCCCACTCCGCGACCTGTGGGTAGAACGTGAGGCTGATGATCAGGGAGAGGACGAATCCGATGAGATCGATGACGGCGCCGAGGAACCCGCGCCGGACACCATCCGCGATGTTCCACGCCACGACGAGGAGGATGGCGATATCCACCCAGCTGTCGGGCAACCTTCAACTCCGACGCGCTCTTGGCGGTCAGTATAATGGCGCGTTCCCCCCTCGCATGTCCGGGCGGCCAGCGTGTGTATTGCGCCTCGGCCGTGTGGGAGAATGTCGGGCAGCGAGTTCGCATGGAGGCGAGATGCGCCGAACCCATCTCTGCGGCGAGCTTCGGGCATCCAACGCGGGAACGCGCGTGGTCCTGCAGGGCTGGGTGCATCGGCAGCGAGACCATGGCGGTTTGATCTTCATCGATCTGCGGGACCGTTCGGGGTGGACTCAGGTTGTGTTCAACCCGGAGGTTGCGCCGGGGGCGCACGAGACCGCGAGCGGCGTGCGCCCAGAGTACGTCCTGGAGATCGAGGGCACCGTCGGGCTCCGGCCGCCGGGGACGGTCAATCCCGGTCTCCCCACCGGTGAGGTCGAGGTGGTCTCGGATCGAATCGAGATCCTGAACCCGTCCCTGCCGCCGCCCTTCAGCGTTGCGGACGAGGGCAACGTCGAGGAGCCGCTTCGACTCACGTTTCGCTACATCGACCTGAGGCGGCCGCGCATGGCGCGGAACCTGGCGTTTCGCCACGATGTCATCAAATTCATCCGCGACTTTCTGGACGCGCGCGGATTTCTCGAAGTCGAGACGCCGATCCTCACCAAGAGCACGCCCGAGGGCGCCCGCGACTACCTGGTCCCGAGCCGGGTGCACCCGGGCTCGTTCTACGCCTTGCCCCAGGCGCCCCAGCAGTTCAAACAGCTCCTCATGGTGGCGGGCGTCGACCGCTACTTTCAGATCGCGCGCTGCTTCCGCGACGAGGACCTCCGCGCCGACCGGCAGCCCGAGTTCACCCAGCTCGACCTCGAAATGTCGTTCGTCGACGTCGACGACGTGCTGGGCGTCGTGGAGGACTTGTATACGCACATGAGCCGGACGCTGACGGAGAAGCAGGTCCCGACGCCCTTCGCGCGCCTCACCTACCAGCAGGCCATGGAGCTGTACGGCACCGACAAGCCGGACTTGCGCTATGGGCTCGCGTCGGAAGACCTGTCCGACGTGTTCGCCCGGTGCGAGTTCGCGGTGTTTCGAGAGACGGTCGCATCCGGCGGTTGCGTGCGCGGCTTTGCCGCGCCCGGTGCTGCGAAGTACAGCCGGCGTGAGATTGACGAGCTGACCGAGCTGGCGAAAGCGCAGGGCGCGCGCGGGCTGGCCTGGGCGGCCCTGGAGGCAGATGGCTTTCGGTCGTCATTCGCGCGCTTCCTCTCGGAGGGCGAGCGCCGGGCGATGGCGGAGCGCCTCGGCGCAGGCGTGGGGGACCTCATCCTACTCGTCGCCGATCAGGGTCTGGTCCCCTCCAAAGCGCTGGGCGCCGTTCGCGTCGAGATCGCGCGCCGCGAGAACCTCGCCGATCCGAACCTCCTCGCATTTGCCCGCGTCACCGAGTTCCCGCTGGTCGAGTGGAACGAGGACGAGAACCGTTGGGATGCCGTCCACCATCCGTTCACGTCTCCCATGGACGAGGACGTCCTCATGCTGAATGACGAGCCAGGGAAGGTCCGCGCGAAGGCGTATGACCTGGTCTGCAACGGATGGGAGCTGGGAAGCGGCAGCATTCGGATCCATCGGCGCGACGTGCAGCAGCAGATCTTCCGACTGCTGGGATACACCGACGAACAGGTCGAGGCCCGATTTGGGCACCTCCTGCGGGCGTTTCAATACGGGACGCCGCCGCACGGCGGCATGGCGCCCGGGATCGATCGCACCGTCGCGATCCTGATCGGCGAGCAAAATATCCGCGAGGTCATCGCGTTCCCCAAGAATCAGAGCGCGAGCGACCTGCTCATGGGCGCGCCGTCGCCCGTCTCCGAGGCGCAGCTCGCCGAGCTGCACATCGCCCTGCGCGAGCCGCCGGCCCCTCGGTAATCGAGACTGCCATTGCCTGACCCATCGCAGCCGCCGCCGACCCAGCGCGTGTCCTCGAGCAGCCTCGGCGAAGACCACATCGTGTTCGTGATCGAGGACGCGGTCGCCGAGGTCGAAGGATCCTGGACGGACGATCGCGGCGCGCTCCCCGACCCCGCGCTGTCTCGCGTCGTTCTGTACGGCTGGGCGACGGGAGCCCTCACCGCGGGTGACATTGCGTTGCGCTCGTCCAGCGACGTGGGCGCGCGATACCTGCTCCGCGGCGCGTCGACCTCGTTTCGGGAGGTGCGTGCATTCCGCGAAGCACGGTATGCGGAGTTGCGGAGCCTGTACTCCGAGGTGTTCGAAGTGTTGGCCCTTGCGGGAGCCAGGCGACTGGGGCGAATCGCGCTGCCGATGGCGAGCGGTCGCGATCGGCGCCAATTGGATGAGCTTGCCATGGCGTGCGACGAGCTGGCGCGCGAATGGCTGGACGAAGCACAGGCCGCCGATGAGGACGACGATCAGGACCTCGCGGAATTCCCCGATCGGGACTATCCAGGTTCGCTGGCCTCGCGAAAGACGCGCCGCTTAGCCTTCGCGACGTCGCGCGCCGCTCGCGCCTCGGTGTCGGGCCGATTCGGGCGCCCCGCCGGGCCGACGACTTTCAACGCGTTGGAGCTGAGCGCCGGCCGCGACGCGCGACGGGGGATTCGGGCCCCCTCCGCTGCTCGCCTCCCGCGCTCGCGGACGCGGATCGTCGGCGCAGCCGCCAGCGCCGCCGTGTTGTTCGTAGGGCTCGCGCTGTTGCGCTGGGTCTCGACATCCGTTCCGGTCGCGAATGGGGAGCCGCGCGTGGTCGCTCGCCAACCGACTCCGATGGGAGCGCAGCCGACCATCGCCGAACCGTCCCGGGTGATTCCACCCACGGATACGCTGAGGACCGCCGCGGCCGCGACCGAGCTGGCCGATGCGCGGGATGAGGCGATGGGCCTCGCGGCGCAGTCGCTGGCGAGCGATGATCTTCAGGCTGCCCGCGACTTCTACTTCCTCGCCGTCCAATCGGTTCCATCCGATCCAGAAGCGAGGGACCGGCTGCGCCAGGTGGAGACGGCTTTGAGCGTCGATCAACCGCGATTGAACTGGGACGATACGCTGAGCGACCTTCAGGAGCTTCGCGATGCCGCGCCGGCATCTCCAGCGGTGCTCCAGGCGTACGTCACCGCGCTCGTCGGCGCCGGGCGCGCGGCCCTGCTGTCGGGTGATCGCGATCGGGGCGTCGGGTACTGCGGCGAAGCCGTTCGCTGGCTACCGGGGCGCGATGATACCCAGGGGTGTCTGCGCCTGGCCAACGGCGAGACGGCGACCGCGACGCCAACGCCATCCTCGACCGCGACGCCGAGCCCGACCGCGTCGCCGACGTTGTCGGCTCTCATCCAGCAGACTCCCCAGCCTGGCGATGTACCCACGGCGGGCGGCGCTGCGCCGCCGCTGGAGGTCGTGTTCTCGGGCGCCTGCCAGCCCGCTCCCGGCCGCCCCAACGCGGCGGGCCTGATTCGATTGAACGGGGTGGTCAGCTCGGCGGACGGCCCGGTGCCGAACTACCGACTCATTGCCACCGCGAAGAGCCCCTCCGGACAGGCGACGGTCGTCGCGAATGCGACCTACCTCACGCCGATCTTTCAGATCCAGCAAGCGGTTCCGGACTCGGGCCCCTACAGCGTCACCGTCACTGTCGCCAAGGACGGGTACACGGCTGGGCAGTCCAGCGTCGACGTGACGTGCTAGCGATGCCCGGCGGCGCTGGTCGCAACTGAACGCGGAGCGGCCAAGTGATCGGCTCACACGAACACGCGGGGAGCGTTTCGCTCTTGAAACAGTCGTTGTGCCGTTCGCTCGGCAACGTCACAGGATAAATGCGTATTCGTTTTCATAGCGTAACACGCAAGAAGCGGCGCTCCCGCGGCGACAGCTCGATTGTTGGAGAATCCATGAAGCGATCCGTCCTGGTCGTCGACGATGATCGTGGTGTTCGGGAGATGCTTGCCGACGCACTGTGCTGCTGTGGCTACGAAGCGCAGACGGTGGCCAACGGACTGGAAGCGCTCGCGGAGGTCATGCGCGACGCTCCGGATTCGGTGGTGCTGGACATGCACAGGCCGAGCGTGGGAGGGCTGGCTTTCGCCCACGGCCTTCGCGATTTGGGAATGCGCGTCCCGATTCTCGTCGTGAGCAGCACTGGCGAAGCGCATCGCTGGGCGGACGTGATCGGGGCGGAAGGCTATTTGAACAAGCCGTTCGACCTCACCCAGCTACTCAGCCACGTCGACCGTCTGTGCAGAACCGGGGTTCGCGCCGGCCTGTCGCTCGTGCCGATGCAGTCCACGGCCGATCGCGACTGAGGGCGGGGGTTTTATCTCCCGACGCGACGTCGAGCGCCGCAACGGGGGCGGAAACCCAACGTTCCCCGTTTCCCGGCCGCGCCTGACGGTGCGGCCGGCCTCTCCCCCTGCGAGGGCCGAGGCGCACGAGTAAACTCCCTCCCCTGCCGCAGCGGGGGAGGGTCTCCCCCTGCGAGGGCCGAGGCGCACGAGTAAACTCCCTCCCCTGTCGCAGCGGGGGAGGGTGGGGGTGGGGGCGACCCGACGCTCCCCCCTCACCCGGCCGCGCCTGACGGTGCGGCCGGCCTCTCCCCCTACGAGGGCCGAGGCGCACGAGTGAGCTCCCTCCCCTGCCGCAGCGGGGGAGGGTGGGGGTGGGGGCGACCCGACGCTCCCCCCTCATCCGGCCGTGCCTGACGGTGCGGCCGGCCTCTCCCCCTGCGAGGGCCGAGGCGCACGAGTGAACTCCCTCCCCTGCCGCAGCGGGGGAGGGTGGGGGTGGGGGCGACCCGACGCTCCCCCCTCATCCGGGCGCGCCTGACGGTGCGGCCGGCCTCTCCCCCTGCGAGGGCCGAGGCGCACGAGTGAACTTCCCCTGCGCCAGCCCCACCGGACGGTAAGGGCACTTGTGCGCGATTGTGGCCGTTTCGGGGCGCCGCTAACATGGACGCGCGTGACCGATTCTCACGAGGGGGATGAAGGCCGTGTGGTACCTGGTACTCTCGCGGAGGGTTCGAATGAACGCCGAGACGGAACCCCGTACGCCCGCTCACCGCGATTGGCTGGACGCTCAGCATCGCGCGGGTCGGCTCCTCTTCTCGGGGCCCACGACGGATGGCGCTTACGGTGTCTACATCGTTCTCGCCGATAGCCTTGCGGATGCGACGCGCATTGCCGGGGAGGATCCGTACCACGTCTATGGGGACAGGCAGATGCAGATCCTGGAATGGCGAGCCCACAGAGCCATGCGGCTTGATGGGCCGACGATCGAGGAGATCGAGGCAATCGCCCGCAAGCCGGGGTGATCCATCTCTGAGATCGCTGGTCCGGTTGCCGTTGTGGCCCCGATAGGACCTCCGCCGATACGGGAAATCCATCGTGCGGTAAAGTTATGCGTTACTCGCAGCAACGCGAACGCCGCAGCCAGGTATCCATTGTGTTCCGCCCCGCTCGCATCCATCCCGTTTTTCACTATGCCATCGCGGTCGTGGCCGCGGCTGGCGCATTCGAAATCGAATTGTGGCTGAGACAGTCGGCCCTTGACCGCGACCTGTTTGTGTTGTCCTACGGCGCGGTGCTCATCAGCGCCTGGCTCGGCGGTTTGGGCCCGGGGTTCCTTGCGATCGGCGTCTCATCTGCCCTTACGTTCGTCTTGCTGCTGTCTCCGGCGTACTCGGTCAGCGTCGAGCTGGATGATTTTCTGCGGATTGGCATCTTCATCTTCATCGCGCTGCTGACCAGCTCGCTGGTCAATGGCGAGCGGCGCGCGCTCGCCCGCGCCGAGGAAGCCCTACTGACTCGTAGCAACCTGATGGCGGAGTTGTCGCACGATCTCAAGGGGCCGCTCACCGTCATCAAGTCGACCGCGGAGCTGCTGCAACGGCAGCTTGCGCGATCGGGCCCCGCATCCACCGGCTTCGCGAACCGCCTCGAGACCATCGAGCGCGCATCGGCGCGGATCGCGGAGCAGATCGACGAGCTGTTGGACGCGGCTCGGCTGGATGCCGGCCAGGCCCTCGATCTGAATCGCGCACCGATGGACTTGGTGGCCCTGGTCGAATCCCTCGTCGAAGAACATTGCGATGAGCCGAGTGGCTGCACTATTCACGTCGATCACGCCGGAATGTCGGAGCTGGTCGGCGCGTGGGACGAGGCGCGCGTGTCGCGAGTGGTCGATAATCTGCTCTCCAACGCCATCAAATACAGTCCCCACGGGGCCGACATCGCGGTTCGCCTGCGGAGCGAAGACGGGTGGGCGATCCTTGAGGTCGAGGACCACGGGATCGGGATTGCCCGCAGGGACCTGCCCCACGTTTTCGAACGCTTCTGGCGCGGGACGAATGCCGCGCTGGCAGCATCGGGCGCGGGCGTGGGCCTGGCGAGCGCTCGCGATGTGGTCGAGCTGCACGGCGGGCGAATCGCCGTCGAGAGCGCTGAAGGGGCCGGGAGCACATTTACCGTGTCGCTACCGCTGTCCGCCCATCCGCCCGGCGAGGCCGCCGGGTCGCTCACGGCGTGACGATGCGGCGCAGGATGTGGTGCCCGGCCATGCACGCCGTCACGCCTTCGGGCTCGATGCGAGGAAGACGCCGGCCAGGGCCAGCAGCGCTCCCATGCCCTGGATGGGATGGAGCGCCTCCCCCAGGACGATCGCCGCGATGACGACGGCGGCAACGGGCTCGACATAGCTGTAGGTCATCGTGGGCTGAGTGCCCCACCGGTGGATGGAGCGGACCCAGAGGATCGTCGCGAGGACCAGCCCCAGGAGTGAGCCATATAGGGTGCCGGCCCAGGCCGCGACGGACACGTGGTCCCACGCGACCGATCGGAGCTCCGGAATGCTGAGGGGTAGGAGCAGCATCCCAGCGATGGCGAGCGTCGCGGCGGTCGCGCTCAGGGAGCCGGTGGCCCGGGCGAGGGGTCCGATCGCCAAGCCGTACCAGGCCCACGCGACTGCCGAGCCGAGAGCGAGGAGATTGCCCGTGAGGGTGATGCTTGCCGGGGCGGCCTGGTCGGTCTGGACCACGAGCGCCACGCCGACGATTCCCAGACCCAGCCCGAGCCATTGACGCGAGCCGAGCCGCTCACGCCGCGCTGCGACGAGCCAACCGGCCGTCATGAGAGGCGCGGTTGCCAGGAGGATCGCGCTGATGCTCGCGCTGGTTCGGTTGATGGCCTGGAACAGGAGGTACTGAAAGCTGGTCTGGGCCAAACCAGCCAGGATGAGCGCTCGCCATGCTGGCCGGTGGAGGCGGAGGGACCGCGTGTGGAGGACCAGGACCGCGAGCACCGCCGTCGCGATCAGAATGCGAAGGGTGATGAAGCTCAGCGCCGGGATGTCCCGCAAGCCAATCTTGGCCGCGGTAAACACTCCGCCCCAGAGAAGCGTGGCGGCGAGCGGCTCGATCAGAAGACGCGGGCGCGGTGCCGGGTGGCTATCCATAGCGGCTTCCGAACCTTGACCGGCCCGCGTGGGGCGTGGCGAACGAGATGATCGGATACACTGGCGGCGGCGGTGCCGAGCATCAGACTGGTGCTGGCAGCGCGGTCATCAGTCGGCGCGCGGCGCGCCTATCGAAAGACAAAGGAGCCGCCTCATGCCCGTAAAGCCCGTTGTCAAAATTCTGGCGAGCGACTTCTCCCACCTCGCCTTCCTCTACACGTGGCGCGAGTCGGGTGTGACACGCCAGCACGGCTTCGAGCTTCAGGTCCACGCGACCAAGCTCCGTTCCCCGGATCAGCCGTATCTCGAGAACCCGGACCGTGCGCCGCGGCTCCTCGACGGCACGTACGATTTTCTCAGCGGGCTGCACCACGAGCCCTACTACTACCGCGCCAAGGGCGACAAGCGCTTCGTGTACCTGGCGCAGGCACAGAACGACTGGGACGACCGCTTCGTCGTCAGCGACTCCATCCGGTCCGTTCGGGATCTCGAGGGGAAGACGGTGATCGCCGCCGCGCCGGCGCCGTGCGTGCTGGGTAACCTGCGCCACTCCATCGAGGCCGCCGGAGCCGACCTTTCCAGGATCAACTTCGTCACCGACACCCAGCGCCCGGGCGATCGCGCCAGCCGCACGCTCGACGCCGTGTTGTCGAACGAGGCGGCGGGGGCCGGCGTCGACCCACCGTTCGATCTGCGGGCCGAAAAGCTTGGTCTCCACGTGCTCGAGCTCCCGGCCATTCCCGTCATCCACAACTGCACGATCTGCAGCAATATCGAGTGGGTGCGCGAGAACGAGGAGACCACCCTCGCCTTTCTGCGGTCGATGGTCGACGCCATCCATTTCTTCAAGACGGAGCCATCACGCGTGTGCGAGATCCTGGAGGCGCACGTCGCTCCCGTTTTGGGGATCAAGAGCCACGAAGAGATCGAGCATCTGCAGAGCGTGTGGGCGCGGCTCTTGAGTGCGAAGCCGTTTCCGCACCCGCTCGCTGTGTGGAACGTCTACAACCTGGACGTCGCGCACGATGCCAACATCAATTTCATCGGTCCGTTCGACCTCTGGGACACCCATTACCTGCGGGCGATCGACGATAGCCAGTACATCGACGAGTTGTACGGATCAGCCCATGAGGCGGTGAATCCGCCGGTCAACCCGGCGATTTAGCCGAGCGCTCACCCCGGGTCCCCACAGAGCGCGGGACGCGGCTTCGCGCGTCAGTCGAGGGCCACGACGACCTGGATCTCGACCTTGTACTCAGGCTGGGCCAGCCCCACGCAGCCGATCAGCGTACCAGCGGGCGGATTTTCGATCAGGGACGGGCAATTCTTCTGCAGCCAGGCTCGTTGACGCGGGCCGCCTTCCGCCTGCCAATCCGCGATGCTGGTGACGAACGTCATGCGCTGCACGATGTTCTCGACCCGACCGCCCAGCGACTCGACCCGCTCCTTGATCGTGTTCCAGCAGTCCTCGGCCTGGTCGCCTATGGTCGCCCCTCGCCCGGTGACGCCCGACACAAAGGCGAAACGGCCCTCTGCGTTCACACCCTTGGCGAACCCTTGAAGCTGTCCATTGATGACGAGTTGGTGACTCTGGCGCATTCGGTCCCTCCTTTTCGTGGCTAGCCTATCCTACTATCGCGGCGGTCGTGAGGCACGCGTGCCGCGGCGTCCGAGCCACGAACCACCTCGGCGCACCCAACCGCGGGAGCTTGACGGGCGCACGCGACAGCCCCTACGCTCCCATTGTGAGGAAGACGGCAGTCCGAACACTGGACGCGGAGAGAGGCGCATGCAAGAAATCCCGGTTGACGCGGTCGTGAATCAATCCGATGGGGGTCGGCCCGGCCCTGACGTCGAATCGGAGGTCGTCGTCCTCGAGGGCATGCTCAAAGAGGGGCACGTTCGCGGGTTCACTGTTATGAGCGACGAGGCGGAGCGGACGGGTGGCACCAACACCGCGCCCTCTCCCCTCGCCTACTTCACCCTCGCGATCGGATTCTGACTGGCGACCCAGCTTGTGCGGTCCGCACAGATGATGAAGATCGCGATTCGCAATGCGCGCGTGAGGGTCCACGCGCGGTACCACCGCGCCGGCTCGATTCTCGCGGGGACGGCGACCGCCGGGTGCGACAGCGTGCGCACCGAGGTCGACCTCGACAGCGATGAGCCGATCGGGCGGGTGAGCGAGCTGCTCCGGATGGCGGAGGCGAGCTGCTACACGATCGGCGCGATCCGCGAGCCAACCCCGTGCGAGCTGGTGGCGAGCGTCAACGGCAAGCCCCTGGAGATCGCCCGCGAAGCCTGATTCGCGTCATCGTGCCAAATCGAGACGAAACGTCGCAGCTATCTCACCGACGATCTCGCCTCGGTAGTTCCGGATTGGCGGCCGGGCGAAGTCTGCCAGGGCTGACTCGTCAGCCTCGGTGAGCACGTTCACGGCGCGGAGCGTCGCAACGGCCGCAGACGGCACCGCTCGCGCGTTTCCGTCCTCGATCTTGAGGGCGATTCCCCAGCCTCGCTCCGGCAGGCTGATCCCGCAGCACCCTTCCGCGCCCGACTTGACGAGGACGCGGCCGCCAGCGCGCTCCATCAGCGCCGTGTCGAAGCGGCCCTCGCCCGCAACCATCTCGGGATGGGCGAGCATGGCGGTGGCGACGCGCCGCCCGGCTTCGTCGTGTGACCCAAGGGTATCGTGGCGCGCTAGCCGCGCGAATGCCGTGGCGAAGGACCGGAGGGGCATCCCGAAGGTCGGTACGCCGCATCCATCGATGGCGATGGCGATGTCCCGGGCGGGCAGGGACGCCGCGTCCGCAATGAGGGCGAGGTTGCGCCGCTGCATGGGGTGGTCGGGACGGAGATAGGTCCGGGCGTCCCAGCCCTGGTGAACGCAGGCGCACAGCATGCCGCAATGCTTCCCCGAGCAGTTGTGGTGGAGCGCAGTCGGCGGCTGGCCAGACGCCTCGAGCGTTGCGCGGGTGTGGGCATGAAGCGGGGGGTGAGCGCCGCACTGGAGATCATCAGCCGCCAGTCCAGCGCGCGCCAGCAACCCTGCGACGGACCGCGTGTGCCGGGGCTCGCCGCTGTGAGATGAGGCGATCAGCGCGATCTCGGCCTCGGTCATCGCGAACCGATCCACGGCGCCGGTCTCGACAACGGCCATTGCCTGAAACGGTTTCGCCGAGGAGCGCAAATAGGTCAGCCGCTCGGGATCGCCTACAACGGCAACCAGCTTTCCCTCGGTGTCGCAGACGGCGATAGAACCGCAGTGCACCGATTCGATCTGCGATCCTCGGGAAACGCTGACGAGCGGGGCGCTCTGCACGGCGAACCCTACGCGCTGCGTTGAGATGGATCGCGGATCACGCCGGATTCGTGATCGCCTTCACAGTAAATCACGAGACTGAAACATATGATGACCGGCAAAGCGTGGGGAGGTGACCCATGGCGGACATCAAGACGATGAAGGCGAGCGCTCACGGGCAGGAACGGGTGCGTGTCTGTTCCGGGGGCTGTCCCTTCTTCTCCCCCGAATACGTCAACGGGCGCAAGCTGGCCGGAATGGGCTGCTGCCAGAAACACGACTCGCAGCTCACCGTGCGGGTTGGTAACGCCTGCATCTGGCCGCGCGCTGGCGTCGCGAGCCAGCGGGACGCGATGCTCGTCGCAGCGCGTCGGGCATCGCCGCCACCTCCCGGCTATCTGATCGCCGTCTGAGGCGCCGCGGATCAGGGCGCGGCGTCCGCGAACAGCTCGCGCAATCGCTCGTTGTCCTGAGTGACGGCCAGGAGCACCATCAGCAAGACGTGGGCCTTGCTGGGGGCGAGATCGCCCGCCAGGATGATTCCGTGCCGAATGAGGTCCCGCGCGCCGATCTCCCCGCCGTATTTCGGAATGGTCCGCCCCTGAATCGACCGGGTCGTCAGCACGACCGGAATACCGGCCTCGCGGGCGGCCAGCGCGCCGGGGAGGGTCCGCGGCGAGAGAATCCCCACCCCGGGGAATGACTCCACCACGATCCCTTTCGCGCCGGCGGCGATGGATGCGCGGAAGAAGCGATCGTCGCTTCCGGCGACGATCTTGATGAAGTCCACGTTCGGCTCGATCCGGGCCACGTCGAAGGCGCGGCGCCGCGCCGGCCGGCGCACGAAGACGACCCGGTCCTCGTCCGCGCGGCCGAGGATGCCGACGTCGAGGGACGTGAAGGTGTGCATGTTGCTCTTGTGGTGCTTGATGACGTCGCGGGCGGCATTGATCTCCTGGTTGAAACAGACGACGGCGCCCATGCCTCGCGCTTCCGGATCAACGGCCACGCGAACGGAGTTGAGCAGGTTGCGGGGGCCATCGGTGTCCCACATGTCGGCGCTGAACTGGGCGCCCGTCCAGACGAGGGGCTTATCCGTCGTATTGAGGAGATCGCAGAGGTAGCTGCCCTCCTCGATGATGCCGGTGCCCGACGTGACGACCACGCCATCGACGGCGTCCTGCTTCAACGCGTCGACCGCCATTCGGCCGATGGCGAACAGGTCCTCGGGCTCGAGCGCGGGCCCGAGGACGTTCCTGTAGGCGCGCACCTCGACGTTCGCCACGTGTGAGAGCCCGGGGACGGCGCTGACGAGGTCCTCGCCCGAGACCGCCGGCACGACGGCGCCGGTCACCGGGTCGGGCCTGGACGCGATCGTGCCGCCCGTGGTGATGATCACGGCCGTCGGTTTGCGCGCGCTCACGGGCGGCCGCCCGGGAGGCCGGCGTGGGCGGCCAGGGCCTCCGGATTGTGGATGCGGATGGGCGCGCCGTCCAGATAGGCGATCACGTTCTCGACGGTCATCTCGATCCAGGGGCCGTACGACTCGTGCGTGGTCCAGCCGGCGTGCGGTGACAGGATGACGTTCTGCATCCCTCGGAGCGGCGATTCGCGCGGCAAGGGCTCCTCGAGAAACACGTCGAGCGCCGCGCCCGCGATCCGCCCGGCGCGCAGGGCGTCGATCAGGGCGGTCTCGTCGACGATGGCGGCGCGCGCCGTGTTCACGAGAAACGCCGAGGGCTTCATCCGCCAGATCCGCTCGCGGGACATGATACTCCGCGAGAGGTCGCTGAGCGGAAGATGCACTGAGACAAAGTCCGCCGATTGCACGAGGTCGTCGATCTCGACCCGCGTGACGCCGGATCGGGCAGCGCGCTCGTCGGTCAGGGTCGGCCCCCAGGCGACGACGCGCATGTCGAGGGCGACCGCCGCCCGGGCGACGCGCGTGCCGATCTTTCCCATCCCGAGGATGCCGAGGGTCTTCCCCTCGACCGATCCGTACAGCTCGACCGGCCACTCCCCCCTATGCATCGCCGCGTTCGTCTGGGGGATGCGGCGAACGAGGGCAATGATGTAGGCGATCGTCAGCTCGGCGACGGACGGCGACGAGCCGCCCGGCGCGTTTGCGAGCAGCACGCCTCGGCGCGTCGCGGCGTCGACGTCGACGTGGTAGAAGTGCGATCCCGTGTTGGAAATGAGGCGCAGATCGGGGAGCTGGCCGAGGATCGCCTCCGTGAAGTGGGTGCGCTCCCGGTTGGCGATGACGATGGGATAGCCGCGCAGCGCGCGGGCCATGTCTGCGTGCGATGGAAATGGCGCATCGAAGATCGCCACCTCCGCCCGTTGGCGCAGGCGGCGGATCGCGTCCGTGGGCGCGAACGCGCGGTGGAAGTCGTCGATGACGGCGACGCGAGCTTCGGCCATGGCCGTGCCAAACGCGCCCGCTATCGGGAGGCCAGGGCCAGGCTCAGCTCCTCCTCGACGGTGCGCCGCTCGCGGCGGGCGACGCCGGAGGCGTACGCGGCGTTCCGGACGGCCTCCGCCACGTCGGTTGCGACGCGCTTATTGAACACGCTTGGGATGATGTAGTCCTCGTTCAGCTCCTCGGCGGTGACGACCGACGCGATGGCCTCCGCCGCCGCGAGCTTCATCGCCTCGTTGACGGTCCGCGCCTGGCAGTCGAGGGCGCCGCGCATGACCCCGGGAAACGCCAGCACGTTGTTGATCTGGTTCGGGTAATCGGATCGACCCGTGGCGATGATTCGGGCGTAGTCCTGAATGGTTTCCGGCATGACCTCCGGCGTCGGATTGGCCATCGCGAACACGATGGCGTCCGCGTTCATCTCCTTTACGGATTCCGGTTTGATGAGGCCGGGACCGGAGAGGCCGATCAAGACGTCGGCGCCCGCGAGGAGGCTGTTCGCGTCGCCCCGGAGCTGCGACGGGTTCGTCTCCGTCGCGATCTGCTCCTTGAACGGGTTCATGCCAGCCGTGCGGCCCCGGTAGATGGCTCCCTCGCGGTCGCAGAGGATGATGTCGCGCGCGCCGGACGCCAGCAGGATGCGGGTGCACGCCACGCCGGCCGCGCCCGCGCCCAGCATGATGATGCGTATGTCTTCAATTGGCTTCTCTACGATCTTCAGCGCGTTCTTGAGGGCGGCGAGGACCACGATGGCCGTCCCATGCTGGTCATCGTGGAAGACTGGGATGTCCACGCGCTCGCGGAGGGCGTCCTCGACGACGAAACAGCGGGGCGCGGCGATGTCCTCGAGGTTCACGCCGCCGAAGGCCGGCGCGATGCGCGCGACCGTCTCGATGATCTCCTCGGGGTCCTGGGTGTCGAGGCAGATGGGGAAGGCGTCGAGCCCGCCGAACTCTTTGAAGAGCATGCACTTGCCTTCCATGACCGGCATGGCGCCGTAGGGGCCGATGTTGCCGAGGCCAAGCACCGCGGAGCCATCGCTGACGACGGCCACGGTGTGGCGCTTGATGGTCAGGTTCCACGCTTTGGATGGATCCCGGGCAATGGCCATCGAAACGCGTGCCACACCGGGCGTGTACGCCATCGACAGATCGTCCCGGGTTTTCAGAGGCGATTTGCCCGTGACCTCGATCTTGCCGCCCAGATGGAGCAGGAACGTCCGGTCCGAGACGTTGACGACCTTGACCCCCTCGATGCGGTTCACGCGCGCGGCGATGGCATCGGCGTGGGCCTCATCGCGCGCGTTGACGGTGATGTCGCGGATCAGCGTGGCTGGGCCGGAGCCAGCGATGTCGATGGCGCCAATGTTGCCGCCCTCTTCCCCAATCGCGGTTGTGAGCCTTCCCAGCATCCCCGGCCGGTTTTCCAGTGCGCAGCGGATGGTGATGCTGTAGCTCGGGCTCGTCTGAACGTCGGCGGACATTGGCAATCCCCTCAAAGTGCTCAGGGCAGGGAGTGTGCTCTGGCGGTGCGCGTACGCGACAGTGCGATTGTAGCCCAACCCACCGTGCGGACTCCCGAGGCTGCCCACAACGGGCGAAATCTACGGCGCCGGGTCCGGCGGAAATGGGGTCGAAAGCTCGACTCGCTCGTCGATGGCCACCCACTCCTCGAGGGACGGCGGATCCCCGTTGGCCTGGACCAGGGCCCAATCGTCCTGGAACTGGATGACGCGATACAGCTCCCCGGGCTGGGC
>Ga0070741_10002130_pt1 | contig 55180 bp, 45 predicted proteins | sample Coa_R1_4_FD_66440 | JGI IMG/M metagenome (GOLD analysis project Ga0070741, IMG submission 66440) | Surface soil microbial communities from Centralia Pennsylvania, which are recovering from an underground coalmine fire - Coalmine... | ecosystem: Environmental > Terrestrial > Soil > Unclassified ... | reverse complement strand
GTGCCCGCCCAAAGCCCCCTTCCAGGGGGATGGGGGGTCTTCATTCCGCAGAGCTCGCAGGGTCTTGATCATGAGCACTGGGTAACACTGCGTCGGCAGCTATCGAGTCGAGCATCGCCTCGCCGGTGCGCGTCAGACGTGCCGGGTGGGTTTGCGCGTGCACCTCCTTGAGCTTGAGGATCGACACGCGCGTGTAGACCTCGGTCGTCGAGAGATCGGCGTGGCCGAGCAAGGCCTGAATGTAGCGGATATCGGCGCCGTTTTCCAGCATGTGGGTGGCGCACGCGTGGCGCAGCAGGTGACAGGCCGCATTCGGATGGGTGTCCTTGAAGCGCTCGAGGCTCGCGCGCTCGATGGCTTTTTTGACGATCCCCGAGAGCTGTTTGCCGTCCATCGGTCCCCCGTGCTTGGCGAGGAACAGCACGCCATGATCTTCCCCCTCGAGGTAGCTCGGGCGGATCGTGTAGAGGTATTTCTCGATCCAGGCGCAGGCGCGCTCGCCGATCGGCACCACGCGATCCTTCTTGCCTTTGCCCAAGCGGATGAAGGCCGTACCGTCGCGAAGGTCGACGCCATCGACTCTGAGCTGCACGAGCTCGCCGCGGCGCATGCCGGTCGAGTAGAGCGCTTCGAGCATCGCCCGATCGCGTACGCCTAAGCCCGTGGGCTCATCGACCTCGATCGCGTTGATGACCTGCTCGACCTCGGCGACGTTCAGCACGTGCCGCGGTAAGCGCTTCTCGGGACGCGGCAGATCGAGCTCGCTCGCCGGGTTGAAGAGCAGATGGTATTGCCGCGCGAGCCACTGGAAGAACATCCGCACCGAGATCAACCGCTTGTGCTGCGTCTGGAACGAGAGCGGCGTGCCGTTGTCCTTGCGACGGTAGTGGAAGACGTGCTGCCGATAGCGCTCGAGCCCTCGTGCCCGTCGAGCACATCACCCAGTCCATCCTCGTCCTGCGCGGCCAGCGAGTGCTGCTCGATGCCGAGCTCGCCGCGCTCTATGGGGTCACCACCAAGCGCTTCAACGAGCAAGTCCGTCGCAACCGCGAGCGATTCCCGGCGGATTTCATGTTCCAGCTCACCGACGAGGAGCACGCCGCTTTAAGGTCGCAATTTGCGACCTTAAACGCCGGCCGGGGACAGCATCGCAAATACCTGCCATACGCCTTCACCGAGCACGGCGCCATCATGGCCGCCACCATCTTGAACAGCCCCCGCGCCGTCGAGATGAGCGTCTACGTGGTGCGCGCGTTCGTGAAGCTGCGCGAGCTCCTGGCCTCGAACAAAGAGCTCGCCCGCCGTCTCAATGAGCTCGAGGCGCGCCTCGAGAAGAAGCTCGCCACTCACGATCAGGCGATCGCCGCCATCCTCTCGGCGATCCGTCAGCTCATGCACCCACCGGTGCCCAAGCGCCGCCCGATCGGATTCACCGCCGACCTCAGCAAAAAGAGCTGAGGTCTCAGCCGGGCGGCTCTTGTGGGCCCAATGGGTCACAAAACTCCACCCGCAGCTATCCTGCGTGAGCAGGATTCCGTCCCCTCAGCGGCGCCACGGGAGGCTTAGACACTGCTCCGGTCTTCCCGTAGCTTTCTTAGTCCGGAGCTCAGGATGAGTCCGACCAGGCCGTACAGGAGTGCATTTAGGCCAATCGACAACACTGCGACCTCGTACCAGAGCCTATCCACGATAGCGCTGGTGGCTACGAACATGTAGCTGGTGGGCCAAATGTAACCAATCCAATTGGGCCACCAACCGTGGGCGCTCATGTGATCGGCGGCCAATAACAGGAGGGGGAGCAGAACTCCGAAGGCGGCAAATGTGAACGGCATCCTGAGAGCGCGCATCACTGCGACCCTCCTTGCGTCGGCGCGTACATACTCTTTAGCATGTCAAATAAAGTCGAGGGTCGGATCGCATTATCTGCGTCTGCAGGCAGCGGTATCCCTGCTTCCTCCAGGGCAGTGCGGACAAACGACGTGCACTGGTTGTTGCACAAGTTGTAGTGCTGATGAAGCTGTTCTTGCGCTAGGTCGAGGAACAGCTTCAAGGCAGTGTCTTGAATCGGAGTGGTCTTAATGGTCAGACACTGCTTACGGGCAACGATTGACGGGCTGTGCACAGGATCGTCCGACTGGATAATTCCGGGTTCGGTGGAACAAAATACAAGCGCCAGCGCCCGCTGTGCAGGATATCGCCCAACGGTGGGCGTTCCTGTGACGCCGACACCAATGTGACCGACAGCCGTCGGGTAATAACAGACAGTCACGTCCTCACCTGTGGGGTCGCTCAACCCGATGGGGTTATCCAGCGCGTAGGCGTATGTATTGATTCCTCCCTGGAGTCCTATGGGATCAGACTCCACATACCGCCTTGCTCGAGAGCCGTACCCGCTGATCACCGGTCTAACGAATCGGAGACTCCAAGCATACGGATCACCACTGATCGGTCCGCTGCAGACAGCCTACGGGACACAAAGTCGTCGCATCCTTGAGCCTCTAAGAAGTTCCTGCCAATTCCCAAATGCCCAAGAAATTTATTGCCTGAGAAGAATTCGATACTCAACCGCGCAGCAGGCGTTCCCGCCGCCGGAATTGACCATCCGGTCTGATGTGCTTCGGAAAACCTCGCGAGCTCTAGAATCACCGATCTGTCGATGATAGTCCGGACCACCGCCTTCGAATCTACCTGCACCAGAACACGATCTGCAGTCTCCCAGGTGCGAAAGTACTCCATATCTTTGCAGCGCGAACACCCAGAAAGCATACCTAGCCAGGCAATCGCAAGAATAACGCATGCGCTCTTAGTTCTCACAGGATCTCAATATGGGATGTTAAGGGAAAAGCCTGGCGCCGGTACTGGTAGAGACGGGACTTGGAAACCGGCTGACCTTGCCAGAGTCCCTGCAACGGAATTGCTGTTGTATCCGCTGAGCGGCTCGCCAAAAGGGAGGGGTACGTAAGGGACGTCCGCCGCTTGTATTTTATCGAGAATTCCTGAGAGCTCTGAATTTATGCAACCGCATGGCCCATTGTTGTCTAGCAGGCGGATGTCGGGTCGTGAATGGTCTGACCAGTCTTTTGTGCCGGGCAAATAGGGGCCTGACTGGGTGACCACGTTGCCGTAGACGCTCATGAGGTTTGGCGAACCTGCCGGACCACCGCGAAAATACTTCTGTGAACCGTCTAGGTCTGTAGACACAAGGTATGCATGATATGCGCCGGTATTGAGGCCCAGAACCCGTACTCGCTTGAATCGAAGATCCAACTTACATAGTCCTGTAGGGTCCGCAATCGACAGGGGATTACCTGCAGCGTAGGCATAGGTCGAGAAGCTGCCGCCCGCCAGCCCTATCGGATCAGACTCATCGTACCGACCAATTGATGGATTGTATACTCGCGCACCATTGAAGTAGAGAACCTGCCCCGGAAACCGTAGGTTGTAGACGAACGTGCCGAGTCCAGATGGGTTTTCATTCGGTGGGATAAAGCCCCCGAATGGGTCCGAGTCCCATTGCCACACTAGACTGTTGTCGGCCGCACGCGTAACCGCACGCGGAGTATTCAGCTGATCCGTCTGAACGTAGTAGATGCTGATGCCGCCCGATCCATTTGGTCGCAGGGTGGCGACAGGGGTATCTGCCATCCATACGGTCTCTTGTATTAGGTTGCCTCTGGCATCGTATTCGCCAAGCACGTGGCCTGCTTTGTCGTAGACGAGGACTTCAGTCGTGACCGCGCCGTTCGCGAACACTAGTCGTCCAAACGCATCGTAGGTAAGGCTTTCGGTCGCGCCGTTAGAGAAGGTAAAGCTCGACATGCGTCCGCGGGCGTTGTAGCTCTCCGTCTCGGAGCTTGCGGTGTTGTAACCTGTGGCATTGCCGGCAGCATCGTAGGTAAACGTACCGGCCAGGGCTCCGGTGATGCCAGTGATTTGATTGCTGGTGGGGGAAATCGAATAAGTCGAGGGATATGTACCGCTCTCCGAGAGGCGATTCCCATTCGCATCGTAGGTCCAGCCTTCGCTAAGGGCGCTGCTCGCGGCGCTGGTCAAGCGATCGAGTTGGTCATAGCTGTATGTCCAGCTCAGAGTGCCTGGGGCGGTATTGCTGATGCTCGTGATTCGAGAGGCATCGTCGTAGCTCAGGGTCTTCTGTATTGCGGTACCGCTGATCCCAGCGATTAACCCGTCGCCGTTGAACGAGCGGCTGAAGCTCGTCCCGTTGCCCCATGCCCATCCTTTCACCGGACCGAAGGGCTCGTAGCTCACATTTGAGACCACCATGGCTCCATTCACGACAATGCTTGCGACCTGGTGATTGGCATTGTAGCGATAAGTGACGGTCTGCCCTGAGGGGGTAGTGATCGAGGTGAGGTTCCCACTAGTGTAGCCATACGAGACCGAACGGACTACGCCGCCTACCGTCTGGGTCATGCCGGTCATTTCACCCAAGGCATCAAAGCTGAAGTTCACCGAGTGATTAGCGTCCGAGGCCCCAGTAAGATGGCCGGTGCCATCCGTCCCCTGATCGTAGGTGAAGGAAATCGTCTGGTCGGTGCTGCCGTTCAGGGAATAAGCGATTGAGGTCACCCGATTGAGAGCATCGTAGCCATAGGTCGCGACCGCTCCGCGGGCATCGGTTGAGGTCGCGAGGTTCCCAGCGGAGTCGTAGGTATCCGTGGTGGTGCCAGTATCCGGACTCACCTGGGAGGTGATGTCTCCGAAGCCATCGTAGCCGTAGGAAGTAGTGAGGTTCCGGGGATCCTTGACCGAGCTGAGATTGTCCTCGGCATCGTAGCCAAAGGTGGTGACGCCCGTTCCGGGGTCTGTGATCGTGCTCACCCGGTTCAGGGCGTCATAACTTTCGGCGGTGTTCCGAGAGAGTGGAGCAGCAATCGAGGTGGCGTTGCCGTCGTTGTCGTAGCCAAAGGTGGTCGTGACCGCGGCAGTGCCGGCGGCATTCACCTCCTGGGAGACCTGGTTCAAGGTATTGATCACCCGGGTATGGGTACGGTGCAGGGTGCCTGAGGGATCGGAGGTGTTCTCTGCGGTCCGATTACCCATCGCATCCAAGGTGTAGGTGATTTTGTTCCCGAGCCCGTCGCTTAGCTGCGTCAGGCGGTGGGCCGCATCGTAGGTATACGAGAGGCTGCTGCCATCGGGGAGAGTGACCTGCTCGAGGAGCCCGGTGGGGTAGTACGCGAAGGAGGTGGTCAGCCCCGCCGCCAAGCGGGACTTAAGGTGGCCCCGGACATCGTAGGTGAGGGTGGTCACGGTGCCATTGGGATCGGTGATCGTGAGTGGCCGACCGTTCGCATCGTAGGTGTTATAGGTCATCACGTGCCCGAGCGCATCGGTCATGGTCTCGAGCTCGCCGCATTGGGAGCCGGTCGTGCAGGTGTAATAAGTGTACGTCGTGAGATCAGAGACGTCGGTCCTGGGGCCATCGGCTGTGAGCACCCGGCCGTAGCTGTCATAGGTATAGGTCCAGGTGCGGGTTGCTCCGGTCGCAGGATCCGTGATCGTCTTGGTGAGCAGATTCCCAGTGCCGTCGTAGTTGAAGGAGGTCGTGCGGATCGGCGTGCCCGAGGCAGTGGCTCCGGCGTATTCGGAGATCAGCGCCGGGAGGCGGAACGTCGAGTTCCACTGGGTTGTTATCGTGCGCGCCACAGTGCTGCCCGAGGCTTCCGTTCGGGAGATCTCGAGGCCGCGTGTGTCGTCGTAAGCGTACGTTGTGACGTTCCCATTGAAATCCGTCTGGCTCGCGGGGAAGCCTCCGCTGTCATAGCTCGTGGCCGCAACGTATCCACATTTGAAGCAAGGCGCGCCCGTCACAGCGCTAGTCAATTCGTGGTCGCCGACCTGCTGAAACTGGAATGTCCGAATTGCTCCCAGGGGGTCCGTTTCGGTCGTCGTTCCATCGGCGTTGTAGCTGAAACCCATGGACGAGGTAACACCGCCCAAGGTGGAGCTGATGACTCGCCCTTGAGAATCGTAAGTTAGGGTGAACTCCGTCTGATTGCCCTCGTCCACCACGCTCGAAATGCCCGTGGGCCAATTCGGGTCGGCGTAATTAAATTGCCGCGTGCTGGTGTCCGGATTTGTCACCTGCCAGAGATGGCCTGCGCCGTCATAGGAATAGTGAACGACGGAGCCATCCGGCCCTGTCACGCTTGCAAGGCGGTTCGAACCATCATAGGCGAGTGCCAGCGAGTGCCCGAAATTATCGGAGACCGACGACAGGAGTCCGGTTGACGGATCGTAGCTCAGGGTTTGCGTGTTGCCCGCACGGTCCGCAATACTGAGGAGCTTCCCGGTGCTGTCGTAGGTCTCTACATTGTCCTGCTCATCGATTAGTTGATAGCCTCCGCTTGCCGTGGTCACGAGGCGATATCCGGCCCCGGGCTCAGCGGTAAATCCCGAGCCGCTAGACGTAAAATTCACCACATGGCCGTCGTCACGGTAGGCGCTTACGACCGCGAGCGTTGAGATGGCCGAGTCGACAGTAATGTACTGTCCCCGGTTGTCGTATATCGGCGCGGTCGCCACAGTCGATCCGTTCAATGAAAGCGTGCACACGCCATTTGAGAACGACGCGGTTGCGAGCTGTAGTCCCTTTGCGTGGCTTTGTATCTGAGCCCACCCAGAGGTACAGGCGGCAGCCTGACTTGAGTAGAGCGATGAGGTGCCAATTGCGGGCGGCTGGGCCAAGGGGTAGGAAATGCCGAACGTGAGATGCCGACCGAAGCTGTGCCACCATGCAGGCCCCAGGTCATGTACGCCAGTATCCAGGCTATTGTAGTAACGCTCGAATGACAGGGGCCGCTCTGGAGTGATCGAGGGTATATCTGTCTCCGACAGAAACTCACCCCCGGACGAAGGATTCACAGGATCTGTGTCATTCTTGCAGGCAGGGCAGGGTTTGCCTGAATCAGCTATGGAAACCGCCGGAAGTAGAGGCGGCATAACAAAGTAGGCGGCAGTAGCACAGCCGGCGGCTCCGATCCCATAGGCCTGTTTCTGAGAGTTAGCGGGACCGCTGAGGTCAACAAATATGCCGAGGTAGGTGCCGGTTATTCCGGCTTGGTTCCCATAGTAACCGGCTGAATACCAACTGCTCCACGTCGCCGGTACGGTCCCGCCGGTGCTCGGGTCGTAATACTCAATGTTGTTATTCGCCCTGATACTCGCCTCGATTTCGGTGACTGATGTGCCGTAACATTGTGTACTAGTTGAGACGGACCACCATCCAAAGCCACACCCGAATTCCTTCGGCACATAACCGGCGGGACAGAAATCCTGTGCATGCGCGCACAGCGACAAGAGTGCTGCGGATAGGGCGATTGCGACCTGGGCAATGACAGGCAAATACTTGTGCGGGGGTGTCGCCCCGGTGCGGCTTCGAGACCTCATATCCAACGCTCCCACAGGCACTCAACCACTGCCATGTTGTTTAGACAAACGTAATCCGCGCCCCACGCATGCGCGCGGAGCAGCTCGCCATTAGGATTAGCGAGGGGGTGCTGCGGGCGCCGTCGCGAGAAACGCGCGGCGGGTCGTGGATGATGGAGATAGAGTTGAAGGTGATCTCGGTAAAAACCGAGCGGCCGGAGCGCCTACTGAATACCCCTTGATCATGATGATCCCCCTGTACTCTTGCTACATGTCCATCGGACGGAGGCCTACTTTATTCGTCTCCGTCGGACGAGTGCGATGTTGCGCCTGGATATGGTGAAAATCAAGCTTACGCTAGTGACCTCTTTGCCTCAGACGGTTTTGGTGTCAGCTCGAGGAGAGGAGTCGTATTGCTTCGAGATAGGAGGAAGCAGCCTACGGCAAGAGACAGCACACCCAGCAGCGGAAAATTGGGCCGAGCTGAGGCAAGTATCCAGAAGATCGCCGTCAAAGATCCGAGGAGGGCTGCGACGACAAGTATTGCATTGACAATCGGCTCCAGGATCATAAGCAGCGCCAGGGCGGGTAGACGGTCGCCTGCCAGAGAAGTTCGTTGGGTTGGAACTGTCTTGGCCCGGTTCCTACGATCGAAGCAGATGACAGGAGACGTTCATCATCTCGGCGCGCCTCTTCGCCGATGAGTAAGCGTCAGCCGGAGGCCGTGTTAGCTGACCTGTTATCGAAGGGGTATGGTGACCCATCTCTGTCTGCGCCGTGGCAAGCGTCTGTACAGCACCCCGGGGAACACCGGCGCCTCCACCGGCAACGCTCCGGTCATGTAGATCCATGGCCAGGTCGACCGGGCCGCCCAAGCGGCGGGCAACTGGGTGCGCGTCCGGCAGCCAACCGGAAACGGCACGAGAAGCGTACCATTGCCGCAGCCGGTGCAAATGCCTCACAGCTCTAACAAAACTAATGGGGGACATCCGTGTGTGGCAAAAGCTGCCGTGATTCGTAAGGCTTGCGATTGGCATAGTCGCCGCGATCATCTTGCTCGGCGCAGTCGCAATACCGGTATCGCGGAGCGAAGCGGGCGCGCGGGTATGACGAGTAATAAGCCCTGGCGTACCGCTGCGAGCGGTATGCGCTCGGTTCGTGCTAGGGATTGTTGGCGCTCTCATTGCCGCTGGGCTGCTAGCGAGCAGCGCTCATGCTCGAAGGGTGCTACATCCTTGGGACGCGTACCGTCCCTTTCTTGTTTTGAACTTCGCCGAGCCAGTCCCGTAGGAGCGTCAACTTTCGCCTTTGCTGTCTAACTAGCCTCTTTCGACGGATGCGGCCTTTGTCCGCGTCAACTTGAGTTCTGCCAAGAGTTCGGCGATCCCACTTGCGAGTTGAGCTTTCACGAACGTCCCCTTCGAGTCGCCCTCCATGTCGACCCTAGTGCCGTCGGGCCGTCGGGCCGTCGGCGAGCCGACGGTTTGTGGGGGCGAGTATTTCCGCAAATACACTTGTTTGAATTCGGCTTGCCCTGTGTTCTCAGTCGACGGCGGCCGGCTGGCGCTCGAACTTTCCGATTCGAGGCAAGGGCGCTTAATATTCCAACGAGCCAGCTGCCGATGCTGTTAAGCAATTCCTCGAGCGTCATTTTTGCGCCCCATAAAAGCAAAAAAATACACACCGAAACCGACTGGAGCGCGGGCGCAAGCGAGCTGAACTACATGGAGACTGATACAGCGCGGTGGCTCGCCGAGTTGGACTCGAACCAACGACCAACCGCCCCGCAAAACACACCCTGAGTGGCTACTTTGGCCGGTTGCGCTCATCCACTAGGATCACGACGGGCCGGTAGTCGATAAGGTCGGCCTCGGAGTACTGTGAATACGCGCAAATGATCAGCAAATCCCCGAGCATCGCTTTGCGTGCCGCCGCGCCATTGAGGCTGATCGTCCCGCTGCCCCCCGGGGCCCGGATGGCGTAGGTGGTGAAGCGCTCGCCGTTGGTGACGTTGTAGATCTCGACATATTGGAACTCCGCGATCCCTGCTGCCTTCAGCAGCAGTTCGTCGATGCCGCACGAGCCCTCGTAATCGAGGTCCGCCTCAGTAACGCGCACGCGGTGAAGCTTGGCCTGCAGCAAGGTCTTGAGCATCGGTCGTCTCGCAGAATGTGAGGGGCCGGCTGAATCCAGTGCCGTCCATCGCTAGCCATACGGAAATCTTGGCGCTAATTTCCGTACGAAGCCGTACGGAAATCTCTCAATTATCTCGACTTGTTGATATTACTGGCGCTCCCTACGGGATTCGAACCCGTGTTACAGCCTTGAGAGGGCTATGTCCTGGGCCTCTAGACGAAGGGAGCGCTGCGTGGCTTTGGGGGCCGGCTTCAGGAGCGCGGTATTATACGGGGGGATCCTCGGCTGGCAATGGTCCCTTGATTTCAAGGACATAGGCACGCCCGGGGCGGTGCCTGCTCAGGGACTGGGCTCGAGCTCCGCGACGTGGCCGCGCGATTCGCTGCCGCAGGACCCGAGGGTCTTCACGCGCTCGGCGCACTGGCGCACGTCCTCCGCGCTCTGTCCCGAGGCGAGCGCGAGCCACAGGATTACGAGGCTGAACGCCGCGATGATCCACATGCCGGTGAAGAAGCCGATGACCCCCTTGCCCCCCATGGCGCCAGCGGGCCCGAGATAGCTCACGATCCACATTCCCGCGAGATAGGGAATCACCCACCAGCCCTCTCGCCAGCCGATTTGCCGCAGGGACCGGCCGCGCAGCGCGCACCACACCAGATACACCACGATGTAGGCGAATACGGCGCTGAACATCCACTCCCCGATGTCATAACCCGTCCAGTAGATGATCCAGTTGGAGGCAACGAATGCGATGGGAGCGATGATCCCGGCTGCGCGCAGCCGGAATGGACGCTCGGCGTCAGGCATGGCCTTGCGCAGGTGCAGCAGAATTACCGGCCCGATGCTGTAAGAGAGCACGGTGATGAGGGACACGGCCGACACGAGCTTCTGCCAGGAGGGGAAGGGGAAGAAGAACACCACTCCAGCGATGTAGGTGACGACCAGTCCCGTCCACGGCACGCCATGGCGGTTGAGTTGCGTCATGCGTGCGGGCGCGTTCCCCATCTCGCCGGCGGCCATGATGATGCGGGGACTCCCGGTTACATAGATGAATGCGGTTCCGAGCGGCGAGATGATGGCATCGACGTAGAGCACGATGGCCCACCAGAGTGCGCCCACGCCGACCGCGATGGCGGCAAGCGGCCCGAACATGCCCGTGAAGTGCAGTTGCGCCCAGCCATTGCCGATGTCCGCCGGGTTGAGTGCCGTGATGAACGCGATCTGCAGACCCACGTAGATCAGCATGCCGATGAGCACTGAGCTGATCAGCGCGATGGGTACGTAGCGGTTCGGGTTGCGTGTCTCTCCCGCGAGAGCTATGGCTTGTTGAAAGCCGAGAAAGCTGAAGACGATTCCGGCCGTGGCCACGGCGGTGAAGATGCCGCTCTTCGGCGTGCTGGCGGCGTGCACCACCATGTTGTGCGGATGAAACGAGTACGCCAGCAGGATGGCTATGGTCAGGATCGGGATGATGAGCTTCCACCACGTCGTCGCGCTGTTGATGGCGAGCACCCAGCGCACTGCCAGGAAGTTGAGGGCCACCACCCCGGCAAAGAGCACCGCCGCCCAGCCCATGCCAACGGCGGTCATGAGCCCGGTCTGCGGGTCGATCAATCCGGGGATGTAATTGTTGGAATAGGTGAGGACGGCGCTCACTTCCACCGGAGGCACGGTCACGAACGCCAGAAACAGGATCCAGCTCCAGATCTTGCCGACGAGATCGCCGTGGCTGACATGCGTCATGTGCACCAGGGCGCCCGAGTTCGGAAACATGGTCGAGAGCTCGGCGAACACGAAGGCGAGAAGCAGGATGGCACCGGCGCCGATCACCCAGGAGCAGACGCTCCAAGGCCCGGCCTCGACCGCGGCGTGCAGCGGACCGAACAGCCAGCCCGAGCCGATGATGCTGCCGAGACTCGCGTACAGAAGCCCGATGACTCCTGCATCGCGCCTGAGCTTCGCCGGACCTGCCATTTGTCACCCCCGAGTTATTTCCCGCGGCCGCAGTGCGGGGTGCACCGAGCCTAGGTGAGATCAGTCGCAATGTCTAAGGCGGCCCCTTTGATTTGCGGTCGGTCGAGGTCGCGGGCGGGCCAGAATGCGGGGGCTGCTGCGTCTGATCGGGCGTCAATGGGTTGACCGGCCACGGGTCAGGGCGCCTGCCTGCGTATAATAGGGGGCTGTGTTCCAGACCTAAGCCGAAAGCCACGAATTGAATTCCCCTCCAGCGCACCTGGTGGCACCTGCGGCCACGCCCAGGATCATTCCGCGGGCGGAGCACACGGTCTCCCGTTCCCACATCTCCCAGAACGCCCTGCGGGTGCTGTACCGGTTGAAGGACGCCGGATTTCACGCCTTCCTGGTGGGGGGCTGCGTGCGGGATCTGCTGCTCGGCATGGAGCCCAAGGATTTCGACGTGGCGACCGATGCACTCCCGGAGCAGGTCAAGCGGCTCTTCCGCAACTGCCGGCTGGTGGGGCGGCGCTTTCGCCTGGCGCATGTCTTTTTCGGGCAGGAGATCATCGAAGTAGCCACCTTCCGGGCGGCGAGCGCCCCGTCGCAGGCGGAGGAGCCGCTGGCGGAGGTCGATCCCGAGGATGGCGAGCCGGCGGAGCTGGAAGCGACTTTGGGCGAGGAAGGGGGGGACGGCGAGGAGGGTGAGGAAGGCCAGGAAGGCGACGAAGGCGAGGAAGGCCAGGAGCGCGATGAGGGCGACGAGGCGGACCCCGCGCCGGCCGCGGCCTCCGGTAGAGGAGACCTCGCCGGCCCGGCAGTGTCGGAGGCATCCGCGGGAACGCCGGACGGTGGCCTCGAGCTCTTGCGCGAAACGCGTGCGGCGGCCGACAAATATGTGGCTCGCGGCCGGCCCGAGGAAAGCGATGACACCGAGCGGATGTTCGATGAGACCGGCCGCATCCTGCGAGACAACGTCTACGGCACCATCGATGAAGATGTCTGGCGCCGGGACTTCACGGCCAACTCGCTCTACTACAACATCGCCGACTTCTCCATCTGGGACTATGTGAATGGGGTGGAGGATATCGCCGCGCGGCGCCTGCGCCTCATCGGCGATCCGGAGACGCGCTTTCGCGAGGATCCGGTGCGGATGCTGCGGGCGGCGCGCTTCGAGGCGAAGCTGGGCTTCGGAATCGACCCGGAGACGGCCGAGCCCATCGAGCGTCTGCGGGAGCTTCTGGGCGGCGTGCCGCCCGCGCGTCTCTTCGACGAGATGCTCAAGCTCTTTCTCACCGGGCACGGGGCGAAGAGCCTGGAGGTGTTGCGCCGGCGAGGGCTTCTGGCGCAGCTCCTACCGAGCGTAGATGCCTATCTCGCGGCCCATTCCGGCGGCCTCGTCGAGAAGCTGCTCGTGAAAGGACTCGTCAATACGGATGCCAGGGCGTCGGCGGGTCGCGCAGTGACGCCCACATTTCTGCTGGCACTCCTTCTTTATGGCCCAATCGCACAGATCATCGAGGCGATGCCGCCGGAGAAATGGCACGAGCTGGCAGCGATCGGTGAGGCCTGTGACCGCGCGGTGCGACAGGCGCAGGCGCATCTCGCGATTCCCCGGCGTTTCTCGCTCGGGGTGAGCGAGATGTTCGCCCTGCAGCCGCGGCTCGAGCATCCGAGCGGGCGGCGGGCGCTGCGGCTCCTGACTCACCCACGATTCCGGGCCGCCTACGACCTGCTGCTGCTGCGGGCCGATCTCGGCCTCGCCTCGCCCGAGAGGGCGCGGTGGTGGACTCAGGTGCAGGAGGTCTCGCACGAGGAGCAGGGGCGCATGGCGGATGCCCTTTCGCAGACGGCCGGCCCGAGGTCCGATCGCCCCCGATCCGGCCGTCGGCGTCGCCGGGGGCGTCGCGGCCCCCGCGGCTCGTGAACAGCCGCCCGATGGGCGCCTGGCAGCCGGCGTACATCGGGATCGGCAGCAATCTCGAGGATCCGAAGGCCCAGGTGCGACGCGCGTATGAGGCCCTGAAGACTCTCGCCGCAACGCGCCTGGTGTGCATCTCCCCCCTTTACCGCTCCAAGCCTTTTGGACCCGTGCCGCAGCCGGATTTCGTCAATGCCGCCGCCGGCGTGCTCACGCAGCTCGACTCCCGCGCCCTGCTCGAGGCGCTGCGCGCGATCGAAAGGGCCTTCGGGCGGCGCGCGGAGCGCCAGCGCTGGGGACCGCGAATCATCGACCTCGACCTCCTGGTCTACGGCCGGGAGCGCCGGGACCAGCCGGATCTGAAGCTCCCCCATCCTGGGATAGTGGAGCGGAACTTCGTTCTGTATCCTCTTGCGGACCTTGCCCCGGACCTCGATGTGCCCGGGCTCGGCCGGGTGGCCGGGCTCCGGGAGCGGCTTGCGCCCGAGGGCCTCGAGCGCCTGGGCGAGCCCTGAATTCCGACTTCGAGATTGCGCGTGAAAGCATGAGCGGGGCTGAGCACCAGTTCGTCGTGGTGGAAGGACCGATCGGGGTCGGCAAGACGAGCCTCGCCCGACGCCTGGCCGAGAGCCTCTCGGCGCAGCCGGTGTTGGAGGATGCCTCGCAGAACCCGTTTCTCGAGCGCTTCTACCGCAACCCCAGGGCGGGTGCATTGCCGGCACAGCTTCATTTTCTCTTCCAGCGCTGCCAGCAGCTCGCGGCTCTGAACCAGCAGGATCTGTTCGCCCCGGTGCGGGTGGCGGACTACCTGTTGGAAAAAGACCGCCTGTTCGCGCGGGTCACGCTCGATGATGCGGAATTCGCCCTCTACGAGCAGATCTACGCCAAGCTCGACGTGCAGGCGCCAAAGCCGGACCTCGTCGTGTATCTGCAGGCACCGGTCGACGTGCTGCTCGAGCGCATCGCGAGGCGCGGCATCGGCTACGAGCAGCACATCGAGCGCGACTATCTGGTGCGCCTCAACGAGGCGTATGCGCGTTTCTTCCATGAGTTCGCGGCCGCCCCGCTTCTCATCGTCAACGCGGCCGCAATCGATCCTGTCAACAACCCGTCGGACTATGACGAGTTGCTGTCCGCCATCCGGCGCATGAAGCGGGGTCGTCTCTACTACAACCCCCTGCGCAACAGACCGCCCATTCAGTAAGGCTGCCGCCATGTATACCCAACTGCAGCTTCGGGATTCCGACCGCCCGCCCGTGACGCTGAGCACGCTCGCACGGATGAAAGCGGACGGCAAGAAGATTGCGAGTCTCACCTGCTACGACGCGAGCTTCGCGCTGCTGCTCGATGAGGCGGATGTCGATGTCGCGCTCGTCGGCGACTCGATGGGCATGGTCATCCAGGGACATGACACCACGGTGCCGGTCACGATGGACGACATCGTCTACCACACCCGCGCGGTGGCGCGCGGGCTGCACAGGCCCTTTCTCATCGCCGATCTTCCTTTCATGAGTTATCCCTCGAAGGACCGCGCGCTCGAGAACGCGGTCCGCCTCATGCAGGAAGGCGGCGCCGAGATGGTGAAGCTCGAGAGCGGCGGCAGCCAGGCTGACATCGTCGAGTTCCTGGCAGGTCACGACATCGCGGTATGCGCGCACCTCGGGCTTCGGCCGCAGTCCGTGCACAAGACAGGCGGCTTTCGCGTGCAGGGGCGGGAGCAGGACGCGGCCGCGCAGATGATCGAGAGTGCCAAGCGGCTCGAGTCTGCCGGCGCGGATATCGTGCTCCTCGAATGCATTCCCTCCGGTCTCGGCAAGGCGATCACGCAGGCGCTGCACGTGCCGGTGATCGGTATCGGCGCCGGCCCCGATACCGATGGCCAGATCCTCGTTCTCTACGACATTCTCGACATCACGACCGGCCGCAAGCCCCGCTTCGTGCAGAATTTCATGAAGGGCGCGGGCGATAACCGCGAGGCGTTGCGACGCTACGTCGAGGCAGTCCGCACCGGGACCTATCCCGCGCCGGAGCATTGCTTCTGATGATGGAGACTGCAACCACCATTGCGGCAGTGCGTGATCACGTGCGCCGCTGGCGCCACGAGGGACGGCGCATCGCCTTCGTGCCGACGATGGGAAATCTCCATGCAGGGCACGTCAGCCTCATCGAGGCCGCGCGCCGCCACGGCGACCGCTTCGTCGCCAGCATCTTCGTCAATCCCATGCAGTTCGGCCCCAACGAGGATTTCGCCCACTATCCCCGCACGCCCGCGCAGGATGCGCGCATGCTGACCGAGGCCGGGTGCGACCTCATGTTCATGCCCGATGTCGCCGAGATCTACCCGAACGGTGCGGAGCGCGCCACGCGCGTCGAGGTGCCCGGGCTTTCGAGCGTCCTCGACGGAGAGTTCCGGCCCGGACATTTCGAGGGCGTCGCAACCGTGGTCGCGAAGCTCTTTCATATCGTGGAGCCGGATGTCGCCGTGTTCGGCGAGAAGGATTTCCAACAGCTCACCATCATCCGGCGGATGGTGGCCGACCTCTGCCTGGCGGTCCGCATCATCGCCGCGCCGACGGTACGGGAGTCGGACGGACTCGCGATGAGCTCGCGCAACCAGTATCTCACGGAGGAGGAACGCCGCAAGGCGCCCTTCATTCACGAAACACTGCTGGCTGCAGCAGGGCGGCTGCGCGCTGGCGAGAAGGACTTTGCCGACATCGAGCGCGCCGGGACGGCAGCACTCGAGCGTGAGGCATTCAGGCCGGACTATTTCGCCGTCCGGCGTGCCGACGACCTCGGCAATCCAGATCCCGCCACGCGGCACCTCGTGATCCTGGTCGCCGCCCGCCTCGGCCGTGCCCGGCTGATAGATAACCTGCAGGTCCGAACGTAACTGAAGAGCGCCTCGCAAAATGATCCTGGCCAGAGGCTGATCGCCAGGACGGCGATCCGCTAGCCTACACGGGCGTATTCACGGCGTTCTGGCCAGGGTCATTTTGCGAGGCGTTCTAAAGATCGAGCGCGCGCATACGATGCCGTGAGAGCGCCCACTCGATATGCTCGCGCACCAGCGCAGATGCGCCTTCCCGGCGCCGATTCAGAGCCTGAAGCACCTCATCCGAAGTCGGCGCATTGCCGAGAGCCACAGCGATGTTCCGCGACCACTTCTCATAACCGATGCGATAGATCGCCGACCCCCGCATCCGCTCCTCGAACTGCGCTTCCGTCCAGGCGAAAAGCTCCGTGAGCCGCGCCGCATCGAGGCCATGCCGCACCTTGAAGTCCGGATGCGAGGCCGCATGCGCGAACTTGTTCCAAGGGCAGACGAGCTGGCAATCATCGCAGCCATAGATGCGATTGCCGATCGCGGGTCGCAGCTCCACCGGGATGGCGCTGTGATGCTCGATGGTGAGATAGGCGATGCAGCGACGCGCGTCCAGCCGGTACGGCGCCACGATCGCCTCGGTGGGGCACGCCGTGATGCAGGCACTGCAGGTGCCGCAATGAGCGCTCGCAGGCTCGTCCTCCGGCAGCGGCAGATCGGTGAGGATCTCTCCCAGAAAGAACCACGAGCCCGCCTCCCGCGAGATCAGGTTGGTGTGCTTGCCGATCCAACCGAGGCCGGCGTCACGGGCGAGCGCCTTTTCCAGCACCGGCGCGCTGTCGACACAAACCCGGTAGCCGAACGGTCCGATCTCCTCCGCCAGCTCCTTGGCGAGCCGTGCCAGCGCCCCGCGCAGCACCTTGTGGTAGTCGCGCCCGAGCGCATAGCGGGAGATGTAGCCGCTCTGCGCATCACTCAGCGCCACATCCGCATCGCGGGCGTCCGCCGGCCAGTAATCCATCCGCGCGCTGACCACGCGGATCGTACCGGGCGCGAGCTCCTGGGGCCGGCTGCGCATGAGGCCATGGCGATGCATGTAGTCCATTTCCCCGTGAAAGCCCGCATCGAGCCAGCGCAGCAGATGTTGCTCGTCAGCCGCGATCTCGACGCGGGCAACGCCGATGCGATCGAAGCCAAATTCGCGCGCGCGGGCCGCGAGCTGACGCTTGGCCGCTGCGGCATCAAGAGGCGGCGGCTGCGTCATAGCTTCCTCATCCTGCCATTATAATGAGCCGATGGCGCTCCCGATCTGCCTCTACTCCACGGCCCAGGTGCGTGCGCTCGATGCCCATGCCATCGAGACGCTCGGCATCCCAGGCTACACGCTCATGAAGCGCGCCGGCGAGGCGGCCCTGAGATATCTGCGGACGCGCTTTCCCGTTTCCCATCGCATCGTGATCGTCTGCGGTGCAGGTAACAATGGCGGTGATGGGTATGTGCTCGCTCGCTTTGCGCATGCTGCGGGCCTCACGGTCACCACCCTCGCCGCCACCTCGCCGCAGGCCCTCCACGGTGATGCGCGTCAGGCCTATGAGGATCTGCGCGCGAGCGGCGGACAGATCCAACCCTTTGCGCGGGAGCGGCTGACCGAGGGGGAAGTGATCGTCGATGCCTTGCTCGGCACGGGGTTGCGCGGAGCCGCGCGCGAGGAGATCGCGCAGGTCATCCGCGACATCAACGGATCCGGTCGTCCTGTCCTGGCAGTGGATGTACCGTCGGGCCTGGACAGTGACACCGGCGTGCCGCTCGGTGACACCGTGCGGGCGGACTGCACCGTGACCTTCGTCGGATTGAAGACGGGACTCTTCATTGGGGATGGGCCGGAGTTTGCCGGCACGGTCTTCTTCGATGACCTCGAGATCGTCCCCGATTCCCGAGGTGACCTCCGGCCACGGATCGAGCGCATTCTCGAGTCCTCGATCCAACAGGCGCTGCCCCGGCGGGCGCGCTCATCGCACAAGGGTGACTTCGGCCGCGTGTTGATCGTCGGGGGCGGGGCAGGCATGCCTGGCGCTGTCAGACTGGCGGGCGAAGCCTGTCTGCGCGTCGGTGCCGGACTCGTGACGGTGGCCGTCGTGCCGGAGAATGTGCCGGCGATCTGCGCGGGGCGGCCGGAGCTCATCTGCCTGCCGCTCGCGGACGCGTCGGCACTCGCTGAGCCAGCAGCAAAGGCCGACGTGATTGCCATCGGACCGGGTCTCGGGCGTACGCCCTGGGCACGCGACGCACTCGATACCGTGCTGCGCTCGGGCAAGCCGCTGGTGATCGATGCCGATGCCCTCAACATCATTGCGGAATCGCAGGTGTCTAGGCGCGAGGACTGGGTCCTGACCCCGCATCCGGGCGAGGCGGCACGGCTGCTCGACACCAAGACCGGCGAGATCCAACGCGACAGGCTTGCCGCCCTCGATGGCCTGGTCGCGCGTTACGGTGGGACTGTCGTACTGAAAGGCGCCGGAACGCTCGTGGGGGCGCCGGGCCGCACGCCCGCGCTTTGCGAGCGCGGCAATCCAGGCATGGCGACTGCCGGCATGGGCGATGTGCTGACCGGGACCATCGCCGGCATCTTTGCGCAGTGCCGCGATGCATGGCTCGCGGCCAGAGTGGGCGTGCTGGTGCATGCGCTGGCAGGCGATGCCGCGGCACGCAGTGGGGAGCGGGGACTTCTCGCCGGCGATGTCGCGCGGGAGCTGCACAACTGCGTCAATCTCTGAAAACCGCGGAGGAGACCGAAGCGCTGGGCGCGAAGCTCGCGGCTGCGCGCCCGTCCGATCTCGCTCAGCCGGCTGTCGTCTATCTGACAGGCGATCTCGGCGCGGGAAAGACGACGCTGGTGCGGGGGTTCGTGCGCGCCTGTGGCGTCGCGGGGCCTGTGCGAAGCCCAACATACACGCTGATGAGCGTCTATGAAGCGGGCGCGCTGACGCTGCTGCATCTCGATCTCTACCGCCTGCGCGATCCGGGCGAGCTCGAGCATCTGGGCCTGCGCGAATGGGCGCGCGCCGGGAATCTCTGGCTGATCGAGTGGCCTGAGCGTGCGGGAGGGCTGCTGCCTCCGGCAGATCTGACGGTCCATCTGGCCGCGGATGCCGATGTGCATCGAGCGGAACTCACCGCGGGAACGGATACCGGGACCGCCTGGATCGAGCGAAGTAGTTGAAACTTTGCGGCGCGACCCGTAGATTACGGGTCAAGTAGCGTCGCAAAGTGCATGATAAGAAAGGTCTTTCAGCTAGGGGTGATTGTTCTCTTCGGCGTTGGCTCGGCAGCTGTCGAGGCCACGGGTCACGCCGGCGCGCGTCTGAGTGCAGTGCACCTGGCTGCGTCAAGGGACAGTGCACGTCTTACCCTCGACCTGTCGCGCGTCACCGGCGAGAAATTCTTCGTCCTCGATCATCCCTTTCGCGCCGTCATCGATCTACCGCAGACGCGTGCGCGGACAGGCCTGCGGCTTCCCCCTGCGAGCGGCCCCATCGAGCGCATCAGGCTCGGTCATCGCCCCCACGGCGCGCTGCGGCTCGTACTCGTCCTGCATGCCAGGACCGGCGTGCACACCGACTGGACTTTCTCGCGGGCGCGCGGTCCTCAGCTCGTCATGACCTTCGGCGATGCACCGGCTGCCGTAGCACTGACGCGGGCTGCTGCGATTCCAACTCCCATTCGTGCACTGCATGCGCCCGTGGACACTGGCCGTGACATCGTCGTGGCAGTCGATGCGGGGCATGGGGGACAGGATCCTGGCGCGATCGGGCTTCGCCGTACGCAGGAAAAGAATGTGACGCTGGCGATCGCACGCCTGCTGGCGCAGCAGATCGATGAGCAGCGCGGCATGCGCGCCGTCCTGACACGCAGCAGCGACATCTTCATCCCCCTTAGAGACAGGATGCGGATCGCGAGGCGCGCGAAGGCTGATCTGTTCGTCTCCATCCATGCGGACTGCGTGACCGATCGGCAGATCGCCGGCGCCTCGGTGTACATTCTCTCCATGCGTGGCGCATCGAGCGAGGCCGCCCGCTGGCTGGCCGAGCGTGAGAACGACGCTGATCTCAAAGGCGGCGTGCAGCTCGAGGACAAATCGAGCACGCTCGCCTCCGTGCTCCTCAATCTCTCGCAGTCGGCGACCATCAGCGACAGCATGACGGCGGCGCGGCAGGTACTTGCCTCCCTCGATCACGCCGTTCCCGTACGCAAGTCCGAGGTGCAGCAGGCCGCCTTCGTCGTCCTCAAGTCACCGGACATCCCCTCGATGCTGGTCGAGACCGACTATATTTCCGATCCGGCCGAGGAGCGGCGTCTGCGCAGCCGTAGCGGCCAGCTCAAGATCGCGCATGCCGTTTTCCGCGGTATCCGCGGGTACTTTCGCCAGCACCCGCCTCCCGGCACGCTCTTCGCCGAACAGCCGAAAGCCCTCGAAGATCTAGTCGCCGGCAATTGAGGCACATTTTACGGCGCGCTCCGGAGCTATAGACTGCCGGGGTCATGCCCATCCGAATTCTACCCAGCGAGCTGATCGATCAAATCGCCGCCGGCGAAGTGATCGAGCGCCCCGCCTCGGTCATCAAGGAGCTGGTCGAGAACAGTCTCGATGCCGGCGCGCACCGGATCGAAGTCGACGTCGAGCGCGGCGGCGTCGGGCTGATGCGAGTGCGAGACGACGGCTGTGGCATCGGCGCCGAAGAGCTGCCGGTCGCGATCTGCCGCCACGCCACGAGCAAGATCGCCGTGCTCGACGATCTGGCCGCCATCAGCACCCTGGGCTTTCGGGGCGAAGCGCTGCCCTCCATCGGCTCCGTATCGCGGCTGCGGGTCACCTCCCGTCCGGCACACGCAGAGCGGGCCGCTGAGATCGGGATCGACGGCGGCGCGGCAACTGCCGTGCGCCCGGCGGCGCATCCGCCCGGCACCACGGTCGAGGTGCGCGATCTTTTCTTCAACATCCCGGCCCGCCGCAAGTTCGTCCGTAGCGCCGCGACGGAGACGGGCCATATCGTGCGCCTCATCGAGCGGCTGGCGCTCTCCCGTCCGGACGTGTCGTTCCGGCTGCGTAGCGGCGAGCGCGTGTTGCTCGATGCGCCGCTGCCTGCCCGCGAGCCGGGTGGCGAGGAGCGCCTGGCGCAGGTATTGGGGCGCGAGCTGCTCGCGAGCCTGATCCCCTGCAGCCTTTCCTCGGGCCCCGTCCAACTCGCCGGCTGGCTCAGCCTGCCAACGGCCTCCCGTGCCCAGCCGGATCAGCAGTTCTGGTTCGTCAACGGGCGCTGCGTGCGCGACAAGCTGCTCGCGAGCGCCGTTCGACTCGGCTATCGCGACGTGCTCTATCACGGCAGGCACGCGGCCTACGTGCTCCATCTGTCACTCGATCCGCAGCTCGTCGACGTCAATGCTCATCCGGCGAAGCTCGAAGTCCGCTTTCGCGACGCCCACCAGATCCACGAATTCATCTTCCGTGCAATCGAGCACGCGCTCGCGGCAACGCGGCCGGAAGCAGGCGCGATGCCGGCGGCGAATGTGCAGGCGGTGTTGCCGGATGCTCCGATCCGCACGAGCGGGCCGGCGCCGGTCTGGACGGGCGCTCGCGGGCAGTCGGGCGCGCTGCCGCTGTATGCACCACAATCCCATGAGATCTCCGGCAGTCCCTGGGCGCTGGCGCAGGCGGCCAGCGAGACGCAACTGCATGAGCCGGGCACGGGCGTGACGGAGCGCAGCGTCCGTGACAACGGCGCTGCAGGCTACCCGCCGCTCGGTGTCCCGCTGGCGCAGCTCCATGGCATCTACATCCTGGCGCAGAGCGAAGAGGGACTCATTCTGGTCGACATGCACGCCGCCCACGAGCGCGTGCTCTACGAGAAGCTCAAGGCTGATCGGGGCACCGGGCCGGCAGCCTCTCAGCTCCTTCTGGAGCCGCTCATCGTGAGTGTCAAGCCGCACGAGCTCGATGCAGTCCTCGAAAATCCGGCAGCCTGGGAGCAAGCGGGCTTCGAGATCGATTCGGTCGGGCCGACCTCGCTCGCGTTGCGGCGCATTCCGGCACTCCTTGCCGGAGAGCGTGTAACGGACATCGTCAAGTCGGTCATAGAGGATCTCGCGCGCGAGGACGGACTGCACCATCTCGATGCAGCTGCGGACCGGTTCCTGGGAACGCTCGCGTGCCGCACGTCCATCCATGCCCGTCGTCGCCTGACCCTGCCTGAGATGGACGCGCTGCTGCGGCAGATGGAGGTGACCGATCGCGCCAATCAGTGCAACCACGGACGTCCCACCTGGACGCGCCTCACTCTTGGGGAGCTCGATCAGCTTTTCCTGCGGGGACGGTGATGTCGTCACCCGCGCGCGGTGGAGCTGCCTCGCTGCAGCTTCCGGTCTACCTGCTCACCGGTCCCACCGGTGCCGGCAAGAGCGACTGGGCGATCCACCTGGCCGAGACAGCGCCGGTCGAAATCGTGAGCGTCGATTCGGCACTCGTCTATCGGTGCCTCGATATCGGCACGGCCAAGCCTGCCCGCAACCTGCTCGCACGGCTGCCGCATCATCTCATCGATATCTGTGATCCGACGGAGAGCTACTCCGTGGGACGATTCGTCTGCGATGCGATGACCGCGATCGGGGTGGTGCACGCACGTCGCCGGGTGCCGCTGCTCGTCGGCGGCACCATGCTCTATCTGCGTGCGCTGCTCAGAGGTTTGGCGCCGCTACCACAGGCGTCCGCGCCGCTGCGCCGCGAGATCGATGATCGCGCCGCGCGCTTCGGCTGGCCCGCGTTGCACGGTGAGCTCGCGCGCCTGGATCCCGAAGCGGCCGCTCGCATCAACCCCAACGACAGCCAGCGAATTCAACGGGCTCTGGAGGTTTGCCTCGCGACCGGCAGACGGCTCTCCGAGCTGCAGCGCGCGACCGTGAGCCCGCTCGCAGACATGATGCTCAAAGCCTGGGCGCTGGCCCCGCGCAGCCGCCCGATGTTGCATCAGCGCCTCGCCAGCCGTTTCCATGCAATGATGGCTGCCGGCTTCCTCGATGAGGTGAGGCAGCTCCATCGCAGAGGCGATCTCACCGCCCGCCATTCCTCGATGCGCGCCGTCGGGTATCGCCAGCTCTGGGCGCATCTCGAAGGTGAGTGCGGGCTCGCCGAGGCGGTCGAGCGGGGAATCGCCGCCACCCGCCAGCTCGCCAAGCGCCAGCTCACCTGGATGCGATCGGAAACAGCCCCGCGCTGGCTCGATCCGGAAGGCGATGAGCTGTCGTGGATTCGCGACGTAGGTCGGGAGTTGAGAGAGCTTGGGCTTTGATTCGGCGCGCATGTTAAGATCGTGCCACTGGTCCCTCTTGCCGGCGAGGTACATACCTTGCTGGATTTCCCCAGGGAAGCTCGCTTGCTGTCTCTACTGTCTTACGAACAATTAGAAGCCGCGAAAACAAGGAGAACCCGATGGCCAAAGGCCAATCGCTCCAAGATCCTTTTCTGAACGCTTTACGCAAGGAACGGGTGCCCGTATCCATCTACCTCGTCAATGGCATCAAGCTGCAGGGTCAGATCGACTCGTTCGACCAATTCGTGGTGCTGTTGAAGAACAGCGTCAGCCAGATGGTCTATAAGCACGCGATCTCCACCGTCGTGCCGGCGCGCAACGTGCGCCTGACAGCGGAGGAGGGCGCGGCCCCTGCGGAGTTACCTCCCGAGTGACCCTCCACCGCACGGAGGTGCTGCGTGTTCGAGCGCCCGCGTTCCGGTGAGCGCGCGCTGCTGGTGCGCATTGGTCTAGGCGCACAGGTCGACCCGGAGGACCTCGAGGAGTTCACTCAGCTTGCGCTGTCGGCGGGCGCGCGCCCCATTGCCACGGTGACCGGTCGTCGCGAGCGGCCCGATCCGCGGTTCTTCGTCGGCAGCGGCAAGGCTGAGGAGCTCAAGCAGGCGGCCGAAGCCGGTGAGGCGGAGGTGATCCTGGTGGATCACGCGCTCTCTCCGAGTCAGGAGCGCAACCTCGAGACGCTCACCGGTAAGAGGGTGCTCGACCGCAACGGCCTCATCCTCGATATCTTCGCGCAGCGCGCGCGCAGCTTCGAGGGCAAGCTCGAAGTGGAGCTCGCGCAGCTCAGGCACATCGGCAGCCGCCTGGTGCGCGGCTGGAGCCACCTCGAGCGCCAGAAGGGCGGCATCGGCATGCGCGGGCCCGGCGAGACACAGCTCGAGACCGACCGGCGCCTCATCGCACAGCGCGTGCGCGTGCTGACCCGGCGGCTCGAGAAGATCCAACAGCAACGCGAGACCGGGCGCCAGATGCGCGCCGAGATCCCCGTGCCCTCGCTCGCTCTGGTCGGCTATACCAACGCCGGCAAGTCGACGTTGTTTCGGGCGTTGACGGGTGCCGACGCTTACGTTGCCAACCAGCTCTTCGCGACGCTCGACCCGACGGTGCGCCGCATCACGCTCCCGGGCGGGACACCGGTCGTCGCGGCCGACACGGTTGGTTTCATTCGCGAGCTGCCGCACGAGCTGGTGGCCGCCTTTCAATCCACTCTGACGGAGGCACGCGAGGCGACGCTGCTGCTGCACGTCATCGATGCCAGCGATGCGCGGCGCGACGAGCACATCGCGCAGGTGGACGAGGTGCTGGCGGAGATCGGCGCGGCCTCGATTCCGCAGATCATCGTCTACAACAAGATCGATCGCCTGCAAAGGCCGGCAGCCATCGAGCGCGACGAAGCCGGCATGCCTTCGGCCGTGTGGATCTCGGCCGAGAAGCGGCTCGGCCTCGATCTGCTGACGACTGCCATCGCGGAGCGCCTGTCGCGCTTCGCCCGCCGCGCGCGGGTGCGCCTGCCGGCGAGTGCCGGCGCGCTGCGCTCGCGGCTCTACGCGGCCAAGGCGGTGCGCGAGGAGCGCGCCGCGGACGATGGCTCCATCGAGCTCGCGGTGGAGCTGCCCGATGTGGAAATCCACGCCTTGGCGCGCACCGAGGGGGTGCAGATCCTCGAGCAAGCCGATATTCCTTGTGCCTCCCGGGAGGCCTATCTAGAATCCCAGACCGCTTGAAGGGTGTCCCGGAGCACAGGTTCCTTGGGTAAATTCGCAGTCGTCATCGGCACCCAGTGGGGCGATGAGGGCAAGGGCAAGGTCGTCGATCTGCTGACCGAGCGCGCCTCTGCGGTGGCGCGTTTCCAGGGCGGGCACAACGCCGGCCATACGCTGGTCATCGGTGGCCGCAAAACCATTCTCTCCCTGATTCCCTCGGGAATCCTGCGCGAGGACGTCCGCTGTTTCATCGGCAATGGCGTGGTGCTGTCTCTGCAGGCGCTGCTTGCGGAGAGCCGCACGCTGATCGAGCAGGGCGTGCCGGTATTCGAGCGGCTGCGCATCTCGCCGTACTGCCCGCTCATCCTGCCCTCGCACATCCTGTTGGATAAAGCGCGCGAGCAGGCGCGCGGACCCAACGCCATCGGCACTACCGGCCGCGGCATCGGACCCGCGTACGAAGACAAGGTGGCGCGCCGCGCAGTGCGCGTGGCCGATCTTTTCCAGCGCGATCGCTTTGCAGCGAAGCTGGGCGAGGTGCTGGACTTCCACAATTTCGTCCTCCAGCACTATTTCCGCCAGCCGGCGGTGGATTTCCAGAAGACGCTCGATGATCTGCTCGCGCTGAGCGAGACGATCGCGCCTCTCGTAACGGATGTGACTCTGGCGCTGCACCGCCTGCGCAAGTCTGGCGCCAACGTCCTCTTCGAGGGCGCGCAGGGGGCGATGCTCGACGTCGATCTCGGCACCTATCCTTTCGTCACCTCATCCAATACCACGGCGGGATTCGCCGGTACCGGTACCGGTTTGGGACCCCGAGTCTTCGATTACGTCCTCGGCATCGTGAAGGCCTACACGACGCGCGTCGGCGCGGGCCCCTTCCCGACGGAGCTCTTCGATGGCTACGGCGAGCATCTCTCCCGTGTAGGACACGAATTCGGCTCGGTGACCGGCCGGCGCCGGCGCTGTGGCTGGTTCGATTCGGTGGCCCTCAGGCGCTCCATAGTGCACTCCAGCGTTTCGGGGCTCTGCATCACCAAGCTCGACGTGCTCGATGGTCTCGACACGATCAGGGTTGCCGTCGGCTATCGCGTTGGCGATCAGGTCGTGGCGGAGCCGCCGCTCAGCATCGAAGGCTACGCGGGCGTGGAGCCCGTGTATGAGGAGCTGCCCGGTTGGCGTGAGTCGACCGTGGGCATCACCGACTACGCTGCCCTGCCGACGAATGCGCGCAAATACCTGGAGCGGCTCCAGACTCTGGTTGACGTGCCGATCGATGTCATCTCGACGGGTCCGGATCGCGACCAGACGATAGTCCTGCGGCATCCATTCGATCCGAAGTGACGCCGCGCCTGGCGGCTGCCGCCCGGCGGCCCACCGGGCCGGGGATCACCCGCAGGAGCGCGCGCGCAATCGCCGGGACGAGGCGTGGGCGCTTCAGACGCAAGTCATACTCCGCCATGCGCCGCTCATTCTCGGTGAGGCACAGATCGAGCAGCCGACGCAGCGTGATCTCACCACCGAGCTCCTGGTGTGCAGTCAGCGTGAAGTTCTCACTCGTGAGGGCCCCACCCGGCTGCGGCTTGCCCATGCTGCGCGCCGTCCTGATGCGCGATGCCACCTGCTCGAGGATGATCCGGGCGCAGCGCAGACGAAATGCCGGGCGCTGCCACCAGGGCAACAGGGCGCGCCGGTACTGCACCCAGTTGACGAAGAAGAGGATGTGGCGCGCCTCCTCCTGCATCACCGGCTCGAACACCTTCACCAGCGCCGGAGGAAAGAAGCCGGAATCGCGGGCGAGCGCGAAGAGGCCGAAGGCGAAGAAGGAGTCGAAGCACTCGCCGAAGCCGGCGAAGAGAAAGTCGCTTTCGAGCGAGCGCGGCACGAACCGCGGCGGCAGCTCGACCGCAATGCGGTAATGAGAGGTGAGCGCCACGAGCAGGCGCCCGTGACGCAACTCCTCGAAGCCCTGCAGCTCGATCGCCTCACGCAGCAGCGGGTCGCTCTCCAGCGCCGCGGCGGCGGCCACCGTGTTGGAAGTCATGTTCTCGGTGGAGACGGCCTCCTGCCAGAAAGGGAGGGCGCGCAGGCGCGCCAGCTCCTCCTCGGTCAGCGCCGGCCACTGCATCTGCTCAGGCACGTAGTCGACGTGCGTGTCGAGAAAAAACCTGCCGAGGAGGCGTCGGTGCTCGGCTGACCCTGCCGCGAGACTCTCCGAGTCAATATTTGCCGGGACCACGGACATGTTGTAGCTCCTTCCTTCCTTCTACCCAGTACCAGGACAGCAGCGCCGGCACGCCGAAGAGGATCTCCCGCATCCGCTTGGCCAGCGACAGTGCCAGGGCGAGCTCGCCGTTGATGCCGAGCAGTGCCCCGAATCCCACCAGACTCGCCTCCTGCACGCCGAGCCCGGCCGGCACGAAGAAGGCGAAATTGCGCACGGTCATGGTCAGGCTCTCGAGAGCGATCGCCGCGCCGAAATGCACCGGATGCCCGAGCCAGCGCAGCGCGAGCCAGGTCTCGAGCGAGCCTGCAACCATGCCCGTCACCTGCCAGGCGAGGGTCGTGGCGAGGCGGGGCCGATCGCTGCAGAGCTCGCGAATGGCCGCATCGAGGCTCGCGGACTGGCCCGCGAGGAAGCGCAATGCCTGCTCGCCGAGCAGGCGCACCGCGAGCCGCTCCATCCGCTCGAACACCGAGCCGTAACGCAGCAACACCGCCAGCACCACCACGACCGGAAGGCTCGCCGCGAGGCCGATGAGCACGTCGTCCGCAAACTGCACCGTGTCGGTGAGTCTGAGCAGGCACAGCACGCCAATCAGGACGAAGACGTACTGACTCACGACGGTGAGCACCACCTCGGTCGCAACGCTCGCCGCCGCCACCACGCCGTCCACGCCACGCTCGGCGAGCAGACGAATGCCGACGAGCTCGCCGCCGATGTTCGCCGCGGGCAGCAGGCGGTTGATGCCTTCGCGGACGGTGGCGATCCAGAAGAGGGTGCCCATGCGGCTCTCGCACCAGCGCGCGATGAGCACGCGCCAGCCGAGCGAGTCGAGAAAGATCGGCAGCGCATGCAGCGGCACGAGCCACAACAGCACCCGGCCGGCGCGCGCGAGCGGGACGAGGATGGCGCTGCCCTCCCGGATGATGAGCGCAACCAGCAGCGCGAGGCCGGCTGCGAGCGCGATGCGCACCGCGATCCTCATGCGGCGCGCCGTGCTTCCTGGCGCATGGCCGCAAGGCGCCGGAAGCCGCCGGTCGCCGCGCCACAGGCGGCGATCGCCGCGCGGACCCTGGGGCTCACCAGTGCGGCGAGCTCGTCCGCGTGACGATAGGCGCTCATGCTCGCTGCGATGGCGGCGCCCGACTCGACCGCCGGATGGAGGTAGATTTCCGTGACCCCCTCGGGAAGCCGGCCGAGAATCTCGAGCAGGCGCGCCTCGTGCATCGAGCCGCTGTCGGACAGGCCGCAGATATAGTCGTTGTGCGCGATACCCGCGGCCCGCAGCCGCCGCCGCATGATCGCGAGCCAGGGAGCGAGCAGTCCTGCCACGGCGGGTCCTGCGATCGCGCCTCCTGCGCGCCGCGCAATCCACTGCGGCTCGCGCGGCAGCCTCACCGCCGGGATGCCGAAATCGCTTCCGATCCGCAGCAGCATTTCGAGGAGCGTCGGATGGAGGTGGAAATGCTTGTGGGCATTCACGTGATCGAGCGGCAGGCCGGTCTCGGCGAATGCCTGGAACTGGGCCCGGATTTCCGCCTCGAGCTGACGGCGTACCGCCGGCAGCGCGAAGAACCGTACGCCGTCGCGCACCATGTTGTTGCCGAAGCGGCCCTGCGCATCGACGAGCGCCGGAATGCGATGCGGAGGCAACACCGACCAGCCATCTGCGAGCACGAGGTGCAGTCCTACCGAGAGGCCGGCAAGGCCCCGTGCGCGCCGCACGGCATCCGCGGCCGCCGGCGCGCCGACCATCAGGCTGGCAGCCGTCAGTGCCCCGTCACGCGCGGCGTGCTCCACCGCGCGATTGACCGCCTCGTGCAGTCCGAAATCATCCGCCGTGACGATGAGGAACTTCAACGAGTCGACCCGTGGGGCCGTCAGGCCTCGTGCGCGTGCAGGAAGCGGAAGAACTCGACACCTTCTCGCAGCCGGCGCTTGGTCATCTCCCAGCTGCGCAGCATCTCACCGGTGAGCTCGGCAATCTTGCTCGGCCGGAAATAGAATTTCTTGTAGAAGGTTTCCACGGCGTGATAGATCTCCTTCGCCGGCAGGTGCGGATAGCCGATCGGCGAGAGCTGCACCCCGCGGTCGTTGACGAGATTCAGATTGTCGTGGGCCGTGATCCAGCCGTTGCTCACCGCCTCGTCGTAGAGCTGAGTGCCGGGGTACGGGGCGGCGAGCGAGACCTGGATGGTGTGCGGATTGATGTCGACCGCGAACTGAATCGTCTCGCGGATGGTCTCGGCCGTCTCTCCGGGGAGGCCCAGGATGAAGGTGCCATGAATGGTGACGCCGAGCTTGCGGCAGTCGCTGGTGAAGCGACGCGCGATGTCGGTCCGCAGCCCCTTCCTGATGTTGTGCAGGATCTGGTCGTTGCCGGACTCGTAGCCGACGAGCAGGAGCCGCAGGCCATTGTCCTTCATGACCTTCAGAGTGTCGTACGGCACGTTCGCCTTGGCATTGCAGGACCAGGTGACGCCGAGCTTGCCCAGCCCGCGGGCGATCTCTTCCGCTCGCGGGCGAAAGTCGGTGAAGGTGTCATCGTCGAAGAAGATCTCCTTCACCTGCGGCATGTTCTGCTTGATCCAGCGCACTTCCTCGACGACGCTCTCGGCACTGCGCACGCGGTAGCGGTGGCCGCCAACGGTCTGCGGCCAGAGGCAGAAGGTGCACTTCGAGCGACATCCGCGCCCCGTGTAGAAGGACACGTACGGGTGCTGCAGATAGCCGATGAAGTAGTTCTCGATCGTGAGGTCACGCTCGTAGACCGGTGTCACCCACGGCAGATCGTCCATGTTCTCGATCATCGGCCGTGCCGGGTTGTGCTCGAGCTTGCCGTCGGGTCGCCGGAAGGAGAGCCCGGGGATGCTGCCGAGCTCGCGACCCTCGGCGACTTCCTTGCAGGTGTAGTCGAACTCCTCGCGGGCCACGAAGTCGATGGCGGGCGAGGCGCTGAGCGAGCCGGCGGGATCGACCGCGACCTTGGCGCCGACCATGCCGACCATGAGCCTCGGGTTCTCCTCCTTCAGCAGCTCTGCGACCTTCGCATCCGTCGGGAACGACGGTGAGCTCGTGTGCATCACCACGAGGTCGTATTGCTTTGCCAGCGGCAGCACTTGCGACATGGGAGTGCCGTCGGCAGGTGCATCGAGCAGCCGGCTTCCCGGTACCAGCGCCGCCGGCTGGGCGAGCCAGGTGGGGTACCAGAAGGAGCGGATCTCGCGCTTCGCCTGGTAGCGCGCGCCGGCGCCACCGTCGAATCCGTCGAATGAGGGGGGATGCAGGAAAAGCGTCTTCATCATGATCGAGTCCTCAGGAAATCGGCTGAACCGAGCCGTCGCGCGCTACGCGGTAGCGACCCTGCCGCCATTGCACCTCGCGCGTTGCGAACCCGCCGCACCAGAGCGCAAAACCGAGCAGGTCAGCGAGCGGAATGGCCCAGAGCTGAGATCGGGACCGCGCCGGGCCGAGCGCGGCGAAATGTAACATCAAGCGCAGCACGATGGTCCCTGCCAGAAGGGAGAGCGCGATGGGCTTGCCGTCGGCGAGCGCGCAGCCGAGAACCGCCACCGGCAGACTGAAGGTGACTGCGGAGAAGGCATATCCCCCCGGACGCACGATCCGGATCGTGCGCAGCCATCTCAGCCCATGCTGCGCGAGCTGGCGCAGGGACGATTCATCGACCCACGTGTCGACCACAACGTCCGAGAGGACGGTCCGCTGACCGCGGCGGCGTGTGAGCTCACCCAGCCGGTAATCATCGGCGAGCTGATCGGCGATCGCGGGAAAGCCGCCGATCCCATCGAGCGCATCGCGCCGCAGGGCGATGGTGGCGCCGAAGGCGAACGCGCGCGAGCCGAAGAGCGCTGCCACGCGCACCGACGGAATGAACCAGTCGTTGATGAAGAGCGCTCCGAGAAGCGACCAGAGCCCGGGTCGGGGCACGCCACGGTACGGACAGGTGACGATGCCAACCTGCGGGTCAGCCAGGGGCGCAGTGACTGCGTTGAGGTATCCGGGCGGTACCCGCACATCGCTGTCCGCCAGAACGAGCCAGTCGTGTCGGGCTGCGCGCATCATGTTGATGAGATTGCTCACCTTCGCACTGGCACCGTGCCGGCTGGAATCGATGACTACCGTCAGATCGAGGTGCGGGTAATCGGCCTTCAGCCTCTCGAGCACCGCGAGCGCCGGGTCTGACGGCTGCTGCACGCCGAAGACGATCTGCACGCCACCGGGATAGTCCTGCTCGCAGAAGGAGCGCAACGAATGGTCCAGCCCAGGCTCTGCACCGCAAAGTGGCTTCAGGACCGTCACTGCGCGCGGCAGCGCACCCGCGCCGCTCGCGGCTCCGAGCCGGAGGTGGCCGACGCTGTTGCGACGAAGCCGCACGGCGAGCCAGGCCATTATCGCATAGCCGAGCGCGGCCGCGGCCATGAGGGTGCCGAGCGACGTCATGACTGCCTGGGCAGTTACAGCGACCCTGGAGCCGGTTATCATGGGCGGAGGAATGCCTGATCCGCGGATAGCAATGCGCGACGAAGTCGGATGGTTTCAAGTCCTTGAATCATGCACATGGTACACGTTTGCTCACCGGCCAGGGGCGCTCGCATGAGCCCGCCAGGCCGTGCACAGCCTGGCCTGTGGGCTGGCCACGACACTTCGGCCGAGGCCGAGTCGCTCATCCTGGTGGACGAGGCGGACCGGGAGGTGGGCTACATGAGCAAGGCGCGCTGCCATGAAGGGCGCGGCGTGCTGCATCGTGCGTTCTCGTTGCTCATTTTCAACGAGCAGGGCGAGCTCCTGCTGCAGCGCCGCTCGGCGGCGAAGCGCCTGTGGCCGCACTACTGGTCGAACAGTTGCTGCAGTCACCCGCGGCGTACCGAGACCATGGAAGCAGCCATACACCGGCGGCTGCGCGAGGAGCTTGGACTCGAGTGCCCGCTGCACTTCCTGTTCAAGTTTCAGTACCAGGCGCAGTTCGATGAGATCGGAGCCGAGCATGAGCTGTGCTCGGTCTTCGTCGGGCGCAGCAGCGGCCGGGTGCTCATCGACCGCGAGGAGATCTCGGACTGGCGTTGGGTGGGCCCCGAGGAGCTCACGGCGCAGATGCGGGGCCCGGGCGCGCAGCGCTTCACGCCCTGGTTCACGATGGAATGGGAACGGATTTGGCGGGACCACCGGGCGGCGCTGTATGCGTTACAGTTGCACGGCGCAGGCTCTGCGGAGACCTTGAGCTGAGCTCGCCCGCTTAGGACCGAATCCGGCCGCAACGCAGCCGGGACAAACAACAGGAGCTGGATTTTGGGTATTCCACTGATTCAAAAGTACCGCGTGGCGCGCTACATCATCGGCAAGAAGCTGAGCGGACAGAAGCGCTATCCGCTGGTGCTCATGCTCGAGCCGCTGTTCCAGTGCAATCTCGCCTGCGCCGGCTGCGGCAAGATCGACTATCCGAAAGAGATCCTGCAGAAGCGGGTCTCGGTGGAGGCTGCGCTGCGCGCCGTCGATGAATGCGGGGCGCCGATGGTCTCGATTCCCGGGGGTGAGCCGCTCATCCACAAGGAGATGCCGCAGATCGTGGCCGGAATCGTCGCGCGCAAGCGCTTCGTCTATCTCTGCACCAATGCGATCCTGCTCGCGAGGCACATCGACGAGTACCGGCCCTCGCCCTATCTCACGTTCTCCGTGCACCTCGACGGCAACCGCGAGCGGCACGACGAGTCGGTCTGTCAGGAGGGCGTCTTCGACAAAGCGGTCGCGGCGATCAAGCTGGCGCGCTCCAAGGGGTTCCGCTGCACCGTCAACTGCACCCTGTTCCAGAACGAGAAGCCGGAGGAGGTCGCCGACTTCTTCGACATGGCTCAGTCACTCGGCGTCGAGGGGATCACGGTCTCTCCCGGATACAGCTATCAACACGCGCCGCGGCAGGATGTCTTCCTCGGCCGCAGCGCGAGCAAACAGCTCTTCCGCGAGATCTTCCGGCGTGGCCGCGAGCGCGGCGCGCGCTGGCCGTTCAATCAGTCCTCGCTGTTCCTCGATTTCCTGGCGGGTAACCAGACCTACCAGTGCACGCCGTGGAGCAATCCGACCTACAACGTCTTCGGTTGGCAGCGGCCGTGTTATCTGCTCACCGACGAGGGCTACGCCACCTCCTACCGCTCACTCATGGAGGAAACCGATTGGGAGCGCTACGGCGTCGGCCGCAACCGCAAGTGCGACAACTGCATGGCGCATTGCGGCTTCGAAGGCACCGCCGTCGACGACACTTTCGCCCATCCGATCAAGGCTCTGAAGGTGGCGCTGCGTGGACCGCGCATCACCGGCCCGATGGCGCCGGAGCTGCCGTTCCTCTATGACGATCAGCCGCCGCCACCGGTGGCGACGATCCCACTCGGCGACATCAAGCGTGCGAGCCGCAAGGAGGAAAGCCGGCGTGCCAGCCGTGCCTGACTCGTTCGCCACCCAGCTCGAGGCCTGGCGTGAGAGGATGGAAGGAGCGCTGGCGGCGCGGCTGCCGCGCACCGACCAGACGCCGGAGCGGTTGCACGCGGCGATGCGCTACAGCGTACTTGGCGGCGGCAAGCGGGTGCGGCCCATCCTGCTGCTGGCAACGGCGCACGCGCTGGGGCTTGCCGAGGAACAGGTGGAGGCTGCGGCCTGCGCGCTCGAGCTGGTGCACGTCTACTCGCTCGTTCACGACGATCTGCCTTCCATGGATGACGATGACCTGCGCCGCGGGCGGCCGACGTGCCACAAGGCTTACGATGAAGCGACGGCCTTGCTCGTGGGCGATGCGCTTCAGTCCCTTGCCTTCGAGCTGCTCGCCCATGATCCGGCGCTCCCGCCCGATCCGGTCATTCGCGTGCGCCTGGTGGCGCTGCTCGCGCGCGCCGTCGGCAGCCTCGGCATGGCCGGCGGCCAGGCGATCGACCTCGAGGCCGAGGGGCGCAAGCTCGGCATCGGCCAGGTTGAAGAGATGCACTCCATGAAGACCGGAGCGCTGATCCGGGCGAGTGTCATGATGGGCGCGGCCTGCGTGCCTGCGCTCGAGCCGGGGCTCGAGCAGGCGCTCGCCGGCTTCGCGGCCCCCATCGGGCTCGCATTTCAGATCCAGGACGATCTGCTCGATGTGCTCTCCGACACGGCAACTCTCGGCAAGGCGGCTGGCGCCGACCGCGAGCGAGGCAAGCCTACGTACCCCGCCATCCTCGGCGTCGGCCCGTCTCAGGAGCAGGTACGGCGCCTGCACGGCGAGGCCATGGAGTCCCTGGCGCCCTTCGGCAGCCGCGCGGACGCGCTTCGTGGCGTGACCGACTGGCTGTTGGCCAGGCGCAATTGAGCGGAGGGCCGAGGCGGTGGAACCCGATTCCGGCATGTCCGATGAGGCTTACCAGGACGAGATCCTGACGCACGTCTCGCGTACGTTTGCGCTTACGATCCCGCAGCTTCCCGCCGGGCTGAGCACCGCGGTGACGAGCGCATACCTTCTCTGCCGCATCGCCGACACCATCGAGGACGAGCCGGCCCTTTCCGCGGCCGACACCTACATCTTCCTCGAGCGCTTCACCGCCGTAGTCAAAGGGACGGAGGATGCGGGGCGGCTCGCGCGCGATGTCGTGCCGCGGCTCTCCGATCGCACGCTCCCCGCGGAACGCGATCTGGTCGCCAACATGGAGCGGGTCATCCGGGTGGTCAGCCGGTTCGATGAGCGCCAGCGAGCCGCGATCCGCCGCTGCATCGAGGTGATGAGCCGCGGCATGCACCAGTTCCAGCGCACCGCGAGCGTGCGCGGCCTCGCGCGCTCGACCGACATGGATGCCTACTGCTATTACGTGGCAGGTATCGTGGGCGAGACGCTGACCGAGCTCTTTTGCGCTTATTCGCCGATGATCATGCGCCACCACGCGGCGCTCTACGAGCTCGCGCCTTCCTTCGGCCAGGGGCTGCAGATGACCAACATCCTGAAGGATGTTTGGGAAGACCGCAGCCGTGGCGCCTGCTGGCTGCCGCAGGAGGTGTTCAGCCGGTATGGCGTGGACCTCGCGCAACTCTCCCCGGAGCGCAGCGACGCGCGCTTTCACGCCGGAATACTCGAGCTCATCGGGGTCGCGCACCGGCATCTGCGCAACGCGCTCGCCTTCACGCTCCTCATTCCGGGCGAGGAGACGGGCATCCGGCTCTTCTGCCTGTGGGCGCTCGGCCTGGCTGCCCTGACGCTGCGGAAAATCCAGACGACTCCAGGCTTCACGACTGGCGCGCAAGTGAAGGTATCACGATCGGCGGTAATGATGACCCGAAGCCTCACCAGTCTCGCGGTGCGCAACGACCGCATGCTCCGGCAGCTCTTCCAGCGCGCCGCGCGGGGCTTGCCTCTGGCTGCCGGGCCGGTGCCGATGAAGCCGCTGATGATGCACGCCCCGATTGCAGGGGAGGATGAGCTCCCGGCTCCAACGCGCTTAGGAGGCTCGCTCCCATGACGCCCGGGCTGCAGGTGGGGGCCGCCTCGCGGGAGCTCCTCAACTCTCAGGTCGCTGCGGCGGATGTCAGCCGGGTTCGGCCGATGCGCTCGCTGGAGCGCCTGAGTCAGGCTATTGCGGCCGCGCGCGAGGCGCTGATGGCTCTGCAGAAGCCCGACGGGCATTGGCTCTTCGAGCTCGAAGCCGATTGCACCATCCCGGCCGAATACATCCTGATGATGCACTATCTGGATGAGATCGACCCGGGCCTCGAGCGCAAGCTCACCGTCTATTTGCGTGAGCGCCAGGGTGCCGAGGGTGGTTGGCCGCTCTATCCCGGTGGCGAGCTCGATCTCAGCTGCACCGTCAAGGTCTATTACGCATTGAAGCTGGCCGGCGACGATCCGGACGCGCCTCACATGCAGCGCGCCCGCGAGGCGATACTCGCGCGCGGCGGTGCGGCGCACGTCAACGTCTTCACCCGGATAGCGCTCGCGCTCTTCGGCGAGATTCCCTGGCGGGCGGTACCCTACATCCCCGTCGAGATCATGTTGATGCCACGGTGGTTCCCGTTCCACATCGACAAAGTCTCGTACTGGTCGCGCACGGTGATGGTGCCGCTCTTCGTGCTGTGCACCGTCAAGCCCGTCGCGCGCAATCCGCGCAAAGTGCACGTTCGCGAGCTCTTCACGACGCCGCCTGAAGTGGAGCGCCATTACTTCCAACTGCCGCGGCAGGGAAGAGTCCTCGCCCGGCTCTTCTTCGCCCTCGACCGGCTCGCCCGGTGCATCGATCCGCTCATCCCCGGGGTGATGCGCCGCGCCGCGATGCGCCGCGCCGAAGCCTGGGTGCTGGAGCGCCTGAACGGCGAGGATGGCCTCGGCGCGATCTTTCCGGCGATGGTGAATGCGCTCGAGATGATGGTGCTCCTCGGCTATCCGGCCGATGATCCCCGACGGGTCACCGCCAGAGGCGCCATCGACAAACTCCTGGTCGTGAGCGCCGAGCGCGCCTACTGCCAGCCCTGCGTCTCCCCGGTGTGGGATACGGCCCTCGCGGCGCTTGCGATGCAGGAAGCCGGTGACGGCCATGCGATCCGCGCCTCCGTGCGTGCGCTCGACTGGCTGCTGCCGCGGCAGGTGCTGGATGAAGTCGGCGACTGGCGTGCCACACGCCCGGGGGTCCCGAGCGGCGGCTGGGCCTTCCAGTTCGGTAACCCGCACTATCCGGACCTCGATGACACGGCGGTGGTGGCGTGGGCCATGCATCAGGCGCATCTGCCCGAGCGGTACACCGCCTCGATCGACCGGGCACTCGATTGGCTGGTCGGCATGCAGAGCGAGAACGGCGGGTTCGCCTCGTTCGATGCCGACAATACGCATTACAACCTCAACTACATTCCTTTTGCGGATCACGGCGCGCTGCTCGATCCGCCGACGAGCGATGTGACGGCGCGTGTTGTGGCCGCTTTGTCGCTTGCGCGTCGTCCGCAGGACGCTGCTGCTTTGAAGCGCGCGATCGCCTATCTGCGGCAGGAGCAGGAGGCCGACGGCTCCTGGTTCGGCCGCTGGGGCACCAACTACATCTATGGCACCTGGTCGGTGCTCGTGGCTCTGGAGCTGGCCGGCATTCCTCCTGACGATGCTGCCGTGCGTCGCGGCGTAGCGTGGTTCCTCGCGCGTCAGAACGCAGACGGTGGATGGGGCGAGAGCAACGACAGCTACGATCCGAGCCGGCATCCGGATCACGCCTTCGGCAGCACGCCCTATCAGACTGCCTGGGCCGTGCTCGCCCTGATCGCCGCGGGCGAGAGTGGCTCGCCAGCCGTGAGGCGTGGAGTCGACTTTCTGCTGCGCATGCAGGAGGCTGATGGACTCTGGTCGCATCCGAGTTTCACCGCTCCGGGGTTCCCGCGGGTGTTCTATCTCAAGTACCACGGCTACTGCGCCTTCTTCCCACTCTGGGCGCTGGCCGCCTACCGCCGCCGGACGGAGTCTCATCCCCCTTGAGGCCCACAGGCATCGTCTCGGCGCTCCCGGCCGAGGCGCGCGCTCTCGGGCCCTCGGCTGCGCGCGGAGCCGACCTGCGACGGCTCGATGAGGGGGCTCTCCTGGCGGTGAGCGGCATGGGGCGGCCCGCCGCGGCTGCCGCCGCGCGCCGGCTCGTCCTTGCGGGGGCCGGCGCGCTCGTCAGCTTCGGGATGGCGGGCGGTCTCGATCCGGCCCTGATCTGCGGCACTGTGCTCCTGCCCGAGGAGATCGCGGCGGCCGACGACGCCGTGTCGGAGCTCCATCCAACCTCCAGGGAGTGGCGGCGGCGGCTGCGCGCCGCCATGCCCGCCTCCTGCCTCGTCTGCGGTGGAAGACTCCTCACGAGTGGGCAGCCGATCGCACATCCCGCTGTGAAGGCTGACATCTGGCGGCATACGGGTGCTGTTGCCGTGGACATGGAAAGCGCCGCCATTGCGCAGGTGGCAGCACAGGCCGGACTGCAGTTCCTCGCGCTGCGGGTCATCATCGATACGGCGTCGGATGAGCTGCCCGCGGCGGTGATCGCGGCGAGCGCGGGCGGGCGGCTGCGAGTCGGACGACTGATTGGCGGACTCTTGCGTACGCCTGCGGACGTCGGTGCGCTGATCCGTCTGTCGGCGCGGTACCGGATCGCAACCCGCGTGCTCGCCGCCGTAGCGGCTGCCGATTCGCCCGCTCGACGCGTGCTCATCGGCGGCCCGGAGGCTGAGGCGTCATGAAAAAATCGCCGGGGGCGATTTTTCACGCGGCGGAGCCGCGGCCCCGAAGGGGCGAGACTCAGGATGAGCCGAGCAAAGCGTTGGTGACCGGTGCGACCGGATTCGTCGGCGCCGCCGTCGCCAGGGCGCTTCTCGCAGAGGGTTGGCAGGTCCGTGTGCTGGTGCGCGCCGGCTCGGATCGGCGCAACGTCACTTCCCTGTCAGCCGAGCAGATCGTGGGGGATCTGACCGATACGCCTTCCCTCGAGCGAGCACTCGAGGGCTGCGAGGCGGTCTTTCACGTGGCTGCCGACTACAGGCTGTGGGCGCCGCGGCCGCAGGAGCTCTATCGTACGAACGTCGAGGGAACGGGTAGCCTCCTCGATGCGGCGCAGCGCGCGGGAGTCCGGCGCATCGTGTACACCAGCAGCGTTGCGACGGTCGGCATACGCGCGGACGGTCGCCCGGGTACGGAAGATACGCCGGTCGGACTCACCGACATGATCGGGCACTACAAGCGCTCGAAGTTCCTTGCCGAGGAGCGGGCGCGGGATGCCGCGGGCCGGGGCATACCGGTCGTAATCGTCAACCCCTCGACGCCCATCGGCCCGGGCGACGTGAAGCCGACGCCCACGGGCCAGATCGTGCTCGATGCCGCTCGCGGCCGCACACCCGCGTACGTCGATACTGGACTCAACATCGTGCACGTCGATGACGTCGCAGCCGGTCACCTGCTGGCATTCCATCGCGGCCGCATCGGGGAGCGTTACATCCTCGGCGGACAGGATATGACGCTGCGCGAGATCCTGGCGCTCATCGCGCTGCTCGTGGGACGAAGCCCGCCGCGTATCCGCCTGCCTCATGGCGCCGTCCTGCCCGTGGCCTACCTGGCGGAGCTCTATGCCAGGCTCACCGGCCGGCCGACCCGCGTCACGGTCGAAGGCGTGCGCATGGCGCGCAAGCGGATGTTCTTCTCGAGCGACAAGGCCGCGCGTGAGCTGGGCTATCGTTGGCGGCCGCCGTCGGAGGCGTTCACCGACGCCCTGCACTGGTTCGAGGAAAACGGATACCTGACTACAGGGCGCCGTCCGAAAGCAAATGCGTAAGCGGCCCCGGGCCGCTCCCGGGGCCGCGGGGTCGAATGGAGTCATTGGCTGGCCGCAAAAAGCGCCGGCCAGGCGACTCTTTGCCGGTCTAAAAAGGATAATTTATGCCGGTGAAGACGGCGATGCCCTCGTGGCCCTTGCCGATATCGACATAGCCGACCACGGAGGGCGGCGCGATCCCGCGAAACCCAACTCCGAACACGTTGTGCAGATGAGTCATCGGCCAGGTCGTGCTGTTGCGGAAGACCCGGCCGGTATCGAAGAACGGCGCGACCTGCAGGTCGATGTGCGTCGAGAAGGCATCGAGCGAGAGCACGTTCTCGCGCAGCTCGATGTTGGCGGAGAAGGAGTTGCGGTCGTAGAAGCGCGAGGTGCCGTAGCCCCGCAGGGTCTGTGAGCCGCCGGTCACACTCTCATCGCCGCCGATGCTGCTCAGGGCCCAGAAGGGGACGTGGTGCGTGGTGGGCTCGTACCTCAGGTCCACGTGCGTCGCCACTACGAGGGAGGGGAATGGAGACCAGTAGAAGCGGCCGTCTCCGCCCGCCTCGGTGAAGAGCGAATCGCTGATGTCGACGTTGCGGCTGGCGATACCGCCGTACACGACCACCTGCATGCCACGCGTCGGAGCGGTTATGTCATCGCGCGTGTCGTAGATCAGCGCGACGCGGTTCAGCAGCTCGTGAGTGGTGCCGATGCCGATGAGATCGGCGAACTTTTCGGTAATCGGCGGAATGCCCTTGAGGTCTCCGGCGAGGACCTTGACCTTCTTCGCGGAGAATGTGTAGGCGAGCTGCCAGGCATGGGTGATGTTCCAGCCGAGCGTGACGGTGCCGCCGAGCTGCTGGTTCGTGAAGACGGTCTGATTCACCTTGAAGGAGTTGTTGCCGATGCCGTAGAAGCGGGGCGTGCCGCTGCGGTCGTAGAGGCCCTCAACCGTCAGCGAGAAGGGCTTGTCGCGCAGGAGGCCTGTCTGGAAGATCGCATCGAGCGTGCTCTCGATGCGCTGCTCGCCGCCACCGACGATCGACCACTGCGTGTCTTGCGACGGGAAGGCCAGTATGCGGCCGTGCGCGCCCCAGCCGAAGTTGGGGTTGTGCATGAAGTCGGGCGCGATGATGTCCGTGATCTCGTCCCGGGAATTGGTCACCAGCATGGTTGGAATGATGCCGAGGGTGGTGCCGCTGTTGGGGTCGACCGCGGTCAGCGGAACCGGCAGGATCGGCCAGGTGGTGGGATTCAGCCAGTTGATCTTCCGCTGAGGCCTCGGCACCTTCGGTTTCGGCGCCGGGATCGGCCCCATGACCGCGGGCGTGCGCCCCGGGGGAGTGGCCGGCGCGGTGGCAGCAGGCGGCGGTGTCGCGGCATGAGCCGCGAGGCAAAGCGGAGCCGATGCGATCAGCCCGAGCGCTGCACGCCGCAAGCGCCTTGAGCTATGCTTGACAAACATCGGTCCGCTCATGTCTCTCGAGGCAATCAGTCCGCGCTCCGCGGCATTGGGCCGCGGCCTCAGTTTGGAAGAAGGAAGCCAGCATGGCGAAACAGGTCCGTGAATTATATCGGCCTCGCGCGCCGTGCCGCAGGGGCGCGCGGAGTTTTGCTGCAGGTGTCGGTCGGCAGTGACATTGGCGCATGCTGCTGCGGCGGCTCCATTGGCCATCTGGATCTATCTCCTGCTGGCGCGCGGGGGTTTCTGGCGTGTCGCTCGAGCCCTGGGGCCGCAATCCGCGGCTGCCGCGCAGCCGCCTGGCCCGGCGGGCGCAAGGGTGGTCGCAGTCGTGCCGGCGCGCAACGAAGCCGACGGCATCGGCAGAGCTGTGGGCTCTTTGCTTGCGCAGACTTTGGCGGTGCCGATCCATGTCATCGTCGTCGATGACGGCAGCACGGATGGGACCGCGGCAGAGGCGAAGAAGGCAGGCGAAGCCGCAGGTGCCGGCGCGCGCCTGACGGTGCTCTGCGGTACATCGCCCGAGGCGGGCTGGACCGGGAAGCTCTGGGCGATGGCGCAGGGCGTTGCCGCCGCGGCCGTCCGCAACCCCGATTTCCTGCTGCTCACCGATGCCGACATCGAGTACGCGCCGGGAGAGGTGGCATCGCTTGCCGGGAAAGCCGAGGCGGAACATCTCGATCTCGTCTCTCTCATGGTGCGGCTCTCGACGGCGACCTTCGCGGAGCGATGCCTGATCCCGGCGTTCGTTTTCTTTTTTCTCAAGCTCTATCCACCGGCGTGGATTGCCTCGCCCCGGGCGTCCATCGCAGGCGCTGCAGGCGGCTGCATGCTGATACGGCCCGAGGCGCTCGCGCGGGCCGGAGGGCTGGCCGCGATCCGTGGCTGCATCATCGATGACTGCGCGCTCGCGCAGTCAGTCAAGGCGGCCGGGGGACGGATCTGGCTCGGCCTCGCCCGAGGCACCCGCAGCCTGCGCGTGTACGGCTCGTTTGCCGAGATCGGCGCCATGATCTCCCGGACGGCCTTCAATCAACTGCGGCATTCCTACGCCCTGCTCCTGGCGACGATCGTCGGGCTGCTCATCGTCTATCTCGCACCGCCCCTTCTGTTGCTCACGCGTGAGCCGATCATGATGAGTCTCGGGGTCCTCGCCTGGCTGCTGATGACCGCGTGTTATCTGCCGATGGTGCGGTACTACGGGGTCCCCGCGACCTACGCGCTCCTTCTGCCGGTGGTGGCGCTCTTTTACGCGGCCGCCACGGTCCACTCCGCCGTTCGATATGCGACGGGACGGGGCGGGAAGTGGAAGGGAAGGGTGCAGGATGCCCGCTGATCTGACTCCCGATGCCGGAAGAATCGACCTTTGGTGCACGTACATCAGCGACCTCGGCAATGAGGCGCTGTGGCCGCGTTACGATGCGCTGATCAGCGCGGAGGAGCGCGCCACGCAGGCGCGCTTCCGGTTTGCAAAAGACCGGCGGCGCTATCTCATCACTCGCGCCCTCGTGCGGACGGTCCTGTCGCGCTACCGGGCGGTACCACCGCAGCGCTGGACATTCTCCATGGGACCGCACGGCCGTCCGGCGATCGCCATCACGCATTCCTGCCCGCTCGAATTCAACATCTCGCATTCAGCCGATCTCGTGATGTTGGGAATAACGTCGGATCGGACCCTCGGTATCGATGTCGAAAGCATGGAGGCTCGTGAAGTCGACGTCGATGGACTCGACCGCTACTTCGCCCCGCAGGAGCGCGCGGCGCTGCTCGCGCTTCCGCCACCCGCCCGGCGCCGGCGATTCTTCGAGCTCTGGACGCTCAAGGAGTCATACATCAAGGCGCGCGGCATGGGCCTCGCGATTCCGCTCGATGCCTTTCGCTTCGAGTTGACCGGTGAGCAGGGTCTCACGCTCCACATGCGGCCGGACCTCGGCGACGCGCCCGAGCGCTGGCGGCTGTGGCAGCTCACGCTCCGTGCCCACTATCTCGCGGCAGTCTGCGCCGCGCGCGGCGGGGAGACATCGCCCCGGCTGACGCTGCGCGAGGTCGTGCCTCTGGTGTCCGAGAAGATCGTCGAGATCACGCTCGCGCGCGCCACCGACTAGGTATCAGCAGGTTCAGGGGGCGCGGCCGCTGCGGCCGCCACCGGCCCGCGCCGGCTTGCCGGCAGGGGCCGGCTCTCGCGCCGTTGCCATCATCGCATCGCGTCGGGCGCGAAAATCGCTGTCTGCATACCATTCGGGCCACCGCTCGTCATCCGCCAGGCTGCGGCCGAGAAGATAGAGCGTCTGGATGTCTTCCAGCGTGCCGCTCAAGTCCCAATTGGGATCGAACACGTCATTGGGCGTGTGATAGCGGTGCGCGGTGTAGTCGGCGTTGGCAGCAAGTCCCGCGGGACGGCCGCCCTCGATCAGGTCGAACCCAGGGCCTGCCATGAGCGCCGGCACCCCCGCCCTCGCGAAGTTGAAGTGGTCGGAGCGGAAATAGAAGCCGTACTGCGGTGTCGGCTCCGGAGTCAACTGCCGCCCCTGCAGAGAGAGCGTCTGCTTGAGGTCATCCTCGAGCTGTGATTGTCCGGCGCCGATGACCGTCATGTCCCGTGCGCGGCCGATGATCGGCCAGGCGTCGATGTTGATATCCGCTACGGTCTTCTCGAGCGGGAATACCGGGTGGGCCACGTAGTATTGCGAGCCGAGCATCGCCGCCTCTTCCATCGTCGGCGTCAGGAAGACGACGCTGCGCTCCGGAGGGGTCTTCTGATGCGCAAAGGCGTCGGCGATCTCCAGAAGCGCCGACAGGCCGCTGCCGTTGTCGATGGCGCCATGAAACACCTGCCTGTGGCCGCGCTGACCGGTCGTGCCGAGGTGATCCCAGTGTGCGCTGTAGATCACCACCTGATCCGGGTGCTTGCTTCCCTTGACCATCGCCATGAGGTTGTAGGAGCGGCCGTGGACCACGGCGCTTCGCAGGACGAGCGAGGCTGTGGCCTTGAGCGGTACGGGCGTGAAGCCGCGCTGCGCGGCCTGCGCGGCCAGGCTGTCGAAGTCGAGGCCGGCGGAGCGGAACAGACGCTGCGCCGCGGCGCGCGTGAGCCAGCCCGCGATCGCGAGCCGCGGGCCGGGCGCGGCGCTCGCGGGCAGGCTTTGGAACGCGCCCCCGTAGCTGTTCCTCACCACCGTCCACGAGTAGCCTGTCGCATCATCGCTCGTGTCCACTATGAAACAGGCAGCCGCGCCCATGCGCGCCGCTTCCTCGTACTTGTAAACCCAGCGTCCGTACCAGGTCATCGCCTTGCCGTTGAAGAGCTGTGGGTCGCCGGTGGCGTAGCCAGGATCGTTGACCAGCACGATCACCGTCTTGCCCTTCACGTTGATGCCGCTGTAGTCGTTCCACTGCCATTTCGGCGCATCGATCCCGTAGCCCGCGAATACTACGGGCGAGCTCCTCAAGGTGACCAGGGACCGCGCGTCCTGTGTGAGTGCGACAATGTCGCTGCCGTAGGCAAAGCTCTGTATGCCGCCGCCTGTATGGACCTCGAGCTTCGTGCTCCTGTTGAGGACGGTCGTCGTGATCACTGGCACGCTTTGCAGCCAGTAGCCATGATTGCCGGGGCTGAGGTGCATGCGCCGGAACTGATCGACCAGGTAGCGCAGCGTCAGCGCCTCCCCCCGGGTGCCGGGCTTGCGGCCGCCGAACGCATCCGACGACAGAGTTTTGTCGAATTGTAAGAAGTCGGCATCGTTGATCTGAGGAGCCAGGGCGACGGCCATGGGTGGAGGCGTCTTGGACGTCGCAATGGCGGCGGGCGCGCGGAGCACGCGCGCTGCGGCCGGGACGGACTCGTCATGCGATTGGCAGGCGCAGAGCGCCAATGCAACCAAGCTGAGACACAAAGCGCGGCGCATGGAGAGACGATGATATCGCCGCCGCTAGCCGAGGTCGATGGTGAGGGCGTTCCGCGTCCCCTGCAGGCGCCCGATTATGGCCTGAGAGGCCACGCGGATCGCGCCGCGGCGGTGCGGATTGCTGTCGCGGGTGAACGGCAGCCGCTCGCCATTGAGCACGACGTCGCTCACGCCGCAGCCCGCGGGGCCGATGCGATATGTCACCTCGAGCGCGTGCTTCCTGAAGGACGTCATCACACGCATTCCATCGAGCGTTCCCGGCATTACGGGGTCGATGCAAAGGGCATCTGCCTCCGCGGTTAGCCCGAGAAAGTGCCTCAGGGTGAGGGCGAGCGCGATGCCGGCACCGCTGGAATACACTCGCCAGCCGCCATCGAGCGCAATGGTGCCGTCGCGAACACGAGAGTACTCTGCGCGGGCGTGGTACCGGTCGGCGAATGCCGCATCGGAGCTCGAGTAGTAGCAGTTCGCCTGGCGCAGCGTTGCCGTCGGCACGATCGCGCGGATGCCGACGGGGCTGGCCTGACAGAGCGCGCGCAACAGCTCTTCCGCCTTCCCAACGTGCGCCAGTGCTTGCGCGTAGCGCAGATGCGCATGCATGTACATGAGCCCGATCTCGCGGCCGAAGAAGGTCGCGCTCTCCGCGCGCTGGAAGATGCGCTGCGGACCGCCGTGGTAAGGCATGGGCAGATCGAAGAGGCGCACGCCGTCCGGGCCTGACAGGTGTCGCTCGATGATCTCGAGGTGCGCCCGCGTCTGATCGGGGGTCAGCAGGTCCTCCAGGATGGCGTGGATCATTGCAAGAGAGCTGTAGTGGACCCCGGTCGTCTCGTCGCGCGGATGCAGGAGATAGCGCACATGCGCGTTGCCGTCGAAAACCGCGTAGCCCGTGAGCACTCCATCGGGCAACAGCAGCCGCTGGAAGTCGCTGCGAACGGCCTCCGCTTGCCGCTCGAGCGGCTCTGCCTGCGATGCTCGCCCGATTGCCCGCAGCGCGCCCGCCAGCATCGTCAATGCCTGAAAGTGAAGAGTGACGGTCCACGCGCTGCACATGTGCTCACGCAGTGCGGGATCGGCTGGCTGCAGCGAGTCGTTCCAGTCACCGTGGCCGTAAGCGGCGAGTGCGGTGCCGGGAATGCGCCTTCTATCAATCAAGGTGAAGGCGCGCTCGACATGCGCCCAGACAGTGGCGCGCTCACCTGCATCCGGTCCGCGCGCATCGAAGAATGGCACCTGGGCATCCAGGATGGCGCCATCACCGGAGGCGAGGAGGTACTGGGCGAGCGCAACGAGCGGCCAGAAGACGATGTCACCGTGAGAGTCGCCCGCGCGGATATTTCGCTCACGCTCGAAGAACATGAACCATTGCGGCCAGTCACCGTCGGGATTCTGGTTGGCCATGACGCGCAGCACCACGTCGCGTAGCGGCTCCGTGCGTCCCATCGCCAGCAGCATCTCGACCGGTCCCTGACAGACATCGCGCGTGCCCCAGCCGCCGCCCGAGTACTGCTCGAGCCCGCGCGGGGAAAGATAGTGGACGAGCGCATTCTGCGAGTACCAGGGCACCATCTCGGCCAGATGCTGTGCGCGCTCGCCGGCCAGCCCGGGCACCGCCGGCTCGAGCGTCAAGGTCGGCACCAGCGGCTCCTCAGGCGCGAGCCGCCAGGGCTTCTCACTCTGCTCCGCCAGCAGATGTCCCTGGATGGTCACGCTCGCCCGCCGACTGCGCGAGGTCTCGATGCAGATATAGGGCTCCTGACGCGAGCGCCCGTCCAGGAACAACAGCTCATCTGTGCCGATGCGCTGCACCGCGGTCCCCGCAGCTAGAGTGATCGCGAAGTCGCCGCGTGGAAATCTGCGTCCGACGTCCGACGCGGGCGAGGGCTTCACGACCACGGCATCACCGTCACGCTGCCAATTGAGCGGTGCCGTTACATTGCCGTCCTCCCCATTCAGCGCGATGTGGTGGCAGAGAAGGAAAGTCGCGTCAGGTCCGGCAGTGACTTCGATGTCGAGCGTCAGTGCGTGGGGAGCGCTCTGCGCCGCCGATCGCAGCTGGATCTCGCCCTCCGCGTAGCGGTAGACCCAGCGGCAGCTTTCCGGCCTCATCTCGAAGGCGGACGGGGTCCCGAGCAGCTGCCACTCGCCGGCGAGCTTTACGAACACGCGCAGGCCCTGCGCGCGAAAGAAGCCGAGATAGCTGCGGTTGGCCGACAGGAAGCGGTTGATGCTGACGTGTCCTTGCGCCAGCATCGAATGGAACACGCCGCTCATCCATACCGTCGAAGTCAGCGCGCTCTCATCCGGGGTCAGATGTCGCCCGGTCCGCAGCAACTGGCCATGGGGCCGGAGCACCTGTAGCTCCTTGGCCCTCAGGGCGACGTGGGCATCGCTCGCGTGAAAGAATGACAGCCGTTGGCCGCGCTCGTCGACTTCCTCGTGCCGCCAAGGGGGTGGGAAGAGGTGCCGTAACGCATCGTCGTCGAGGTCGAGCGTCTGCAGAGGCGTTGTCGCGGAGAACAGCGACCGGGATTCCGGGCTGGCGGTCGCTGCGCTCGTGCCGGCGGCCGGAGCTGCCTCCGGGAGCTTCAGAAGCTCAGCCACCCGGGAAAGGTCCGCTTGGCTCGTGGCGTCGGGGTGATCGGCGACGAAGGCGCCAAAGAAGCCGGCGTGCGAGCTCTCCCCTGGGGCAAGACGTATCGGCGCATCGCGCAGCACCGCCATGGAATGTTCGTGTTGGAGCCGCCGACTGGGGAGATCGCCGAGGATGCCCGGAGGAGGGCTGCCCGCGCGGCTGGCGAGTCCGTAAAGATCGAGTGCGTCCGTGGCGAAGGAGACTGCTTTGCGCAGCGAGCCGATCAGAGACCAGGGATTGCGTCCGTCTGCCGCCTGGTTCTGACGCGAGGCGATGAGGATGCCGCGCTCTGGATGCGAAAGCGGTGTGTGGTCGATGTACTGACTGACGTAGTACTCATTCATGCGCACCGCGCCGTAGGGAGCGAGCGCGACATCCTGAGCACAGGTCAGGTCGAGCTCCTGTACTTCAGGCGAGGTGTTCCTCAGCAGCACGTGCCAGAACCAGACTGGGGCATCGTCCGCGAGCGTGAGGGCGATCTCGTATTCGATGCCCTGCCACGTGCCGCCTCCGGCGAGCCTGCCGCCGGCCTCCGCCGGGACAAATCGCGTCGGGCTCGAAGGGCCGAGAAGCGGGGTCCAGGCAGGCTCACGGGTCCGGCGCCGCAGGAAGAGATTGGCGGGGCCACACTCGAGCTCGCTACCGAGGAAGAGGCTGAGGGTCGTCGGGCCGCAGTCGAGGCGGCGCACGCTGCCGCTCCGTGTGATCTCGGCGCGAACGCCCGAGCGGCTGCTGATGATTCTGGCGGGCGCATCCATGATGGCTATCGTAGCCGCATACCCCGGCCGAGCGTCAGCCGCTGCGGTAATTTGTCAAGCACCGGATCGGGGCGGTACCCGCCCGCGCCTGGCCCTGCGAGGGCGATGCGCTGCGGACGCTGACGGCTTACACTGGCGCGCATGAACAGCATCCTGAAGCCTTCGCAAGAGCCGCGCCCGGCATTTGGAACGGTGCTGGCGCCCACGATGACCCTGGCCCGCTTCCAGAACGGACAATGGGGGCGCTTCGAGGCCCGGCCGTGCGCACCGATCGAGCTGCACCCGGCCGCGCACGTACTGCACTACGCCAGTACCTGCTTCGAGGGCTTCAAGGCTTACCGCTGGGCGGATGGCAGCATCAACGTGTTTCGGATGGACCGGCACATCGAGCGCATGCGCCAGAGCGCCCGCTCGCTCGTGCTGCCGGAGCCGGATGCCCGGCAACTCGAGGAGATGATCCGCACCACCATCGATCGCAACCGAGACTCCGTCCCGGAGGCGCCGGGGGCGCTCTACCTGCGGCCGATGCTCTTCGGCACGACACCCAACATCGGCGCCGCCGGCGCTGCGGCCAGCGAGGCGAGCCTCATCGTGCTGGCGAGCCCCGTGTGGGATTACTTCGCCGGCGGCATGAAGCCGCTGCGCATCTACATCGAGGACGTCAATGCGCGCACGGCCACGCAGACCGGCCGAGTGAAGACGGGCGGCAACTATGCCGCGGCTCTCGGTCCCACCCTCGAGGCGCGCCGCAAATACAACGCCGACCAGGTGCTGTTCGCCCCGGGCGGCTCCGTGCAGGAAACCGGTGCCTCCAACTTCCTCCTCATCCGCGACGGGCGGGTCCTCACTCGCAGCCTCGACTCGACATTCCTCCACGGGGTGACACGCGACTCGGTGCTGACTCTGGCGCGCGAGGCGGGCTACGAGGTCGAGGAGCGGGTCTTCGATGTCGCTGAGATGCTCGAGTGGGTCCGCGATGGTGAGGCGACGCTCTCCGGCACGGCAGCGGTGCTGACCGGTGTCGGTACCCTCATTTACCACGGTGAGGATCATCGCGTGGGCAGCGGCGATGTCGGGCCCCACACCAGGAAGCTGCGCGAGCGGCTGGTGTCCGTTCAGCGTGGTGAGACCCGCGACACGCACGGCTGGACACAGAAGGTGTGACTCAGGCCGGCCCCAGGGGGAGCGTGCCTTTCTACGGCCCCGAGGAAGTGCGGGCGCTGCTCGATTACGAGGGCTGCATCTGCGCAGTCCGCGATGCGATGGCCGAGTTCACTGCGGACGGCAAGCCGCAGCCGCTACGCAGCATCTTCGAGATCGCTCCGGCGAAGGCCTTCGGCATGATGCCGGGCACGCTCGTCGCGCCGCAAGGGTTCGGGGCCAAAGTGCTCTCGGTGTTTGCCGATCCGGCGCGCCCCGGCCGCTCCGCGCATCGCGGCGTCGTGGTGCTCTTCGACCGGGAGAGCGGCCAGCTCGCCTGCATTGCCGATGCAGGCGAGGTGACTGAGATCCGCACGGCCGCCGCCTCCGCGGTCGCGACCGATGCGCTGGCGCGGCGCGACGCGCGCACGCTCGCAATCTTTGGATGCGGAGCACAGGCCGCCTCGCACATTCGGGCCCTGGTACGCGTGCGGAAGCTGGAGGGGATTCTCGTGTGGGGACGCTCGATGGAGCGGGCCGCAGCGTTCGCAGGACAAATGGAGCGCGAGGTTGGGGTCACCGTGAGCGCAGTCGCAGACGGACGCGAGGCCGCCGCCGCGGACATCATCTGCACCGTTACTGGATCACGCACGCCTGTCCTGCTCGGCGAGTGGGTGCGCCCGGGAACGCATGTCAACGCCGTCGGCTCGAGCCACCCGGGACCGGTCGAGATCGATCACGCGTTGGTGAAGATGAGCCGCTACATCGCCGACAGTCGCCGCTCGGCGCTCGCCGCCGCCGCGGAGTTTCTGTTGGCGAAAGAGGCCGGACTCATCGATGACAGCCACATCGTGGCCGAGCTCGGCGAGGTGTTGCTCGGCCGGGTGGCGGGCCGCCGCTCGACGCAAGAGGTCACCCTCTACAAGTCGCTCGGCCACATCGTCCAGGATCTCGCCGCGGTGAGTTACCTGCACGCGCGGGCGGGCCGGGGCAATTGAGAGCGGCGCCGCCGCTGTGCTCGTGCGTCGATCGCCGCTCGGCAGCGCGCTCAATCCGGAAGCGGGATGAACTCCTGCTCGTCACCCGGAACTCTGGCGAAGCGGCCCTCCCGCCAGTCGCGCTTCGCCTGCTCGATCCGCGCCTGGGAGCTCGAGACGAAATTCCAGAAAATGTGCCGCTCGCCGTCGATGGGGGCACCGCCAACGAGGGCCACGCGGGCCTCACCGAGGGCGCGGAGAGTAGCCGGGACACCCGGTGAGAACACCAGCATGCGGCCGCTCCCGGCCCGCTCGTTGCCGCATTGCACGGTGCCGCTGACCACATAGGCAGCGCGCTCTTCGTGCTCATCCGGTAGCGGCAGCTCGCTGTCGGCAGGCATCGCCGCATCGGCGTAGAAGAGCGGCGAGAAGGTCCTGACGGGCGATCTCTCGCCGAAGGCATTGCCCGCAAGGACGCAGACGCGGATCCCGGCAACATCGATGGCAGGCAGGGTGCGCGCGGGGTGATGGTGAAACTCGGGCTCGGTCTCCTCGTGCCTTCGCGGCAGCGCAACCCAGAGTTGCAGGCCATCGAGATGAGAGCCCGTCTGCCGCAGCTCAGCGCCCGTTCGCTCCGAATGAGCGATGCCGCGGCCGGCCGTCATCCAGTTGACGTCGCCGGGCCGGATGGTCTGGTCCGATCCCAGACTGTCACGATGCACGATCTCACCCCGGAAGAGATAGGTGACGGTGGCGAGCCCTATGTGCGGATGCGGCCGTACATCGAGGCCGCGTCCCGATGGAAAATCGGCGGGGCCCATGTGATCGAAGAAAATGAACGGGCCAATGAGCTGGCGCGCGGTCGAAGGCAACACGCGGCCAACTTTGAAGCCACCGAGGTCGCGTGGCCGGGCATCGATCACGGCGGCAAGCTGCGGAGTCTCGGGGCAGGGGGCCCAGGTGGGCTCGGCATCGGGGAGTACGCTCATGCGAACATCCTACGCCGCGAGTCGAGTGCGAACTACCGGCGAGGGTGCCGGCGGCCAAGCCAACGGATTAGAATCCGACATTGCCACCGGAGAGATACTGAAATGAGAGACAGGGGAGTGGCGGCGAGCTCGCAGGCGACGCGCGCCATCACACGCCGGAGGTTCCTGGGGGCTGCCGCGAGCCTGGGGTGCATGGCTGCGGCGGCGACGCTCACAGCGCGTGAGCGGCGCCCTCCCTTCTTTGCCGGACATGATCTACCCCTGGGACTTCAGCTCTATACGCTCGGAGATGCGCCATACCACGACCTCGACGGAACGCTCGCGGCGCTGGCTCGTATCGGCTACCGGACGGTGGAGACGGTTGGGCTCATGCGGCGCACCGCCTCGGAGTTGCGCGCCGCCCTCGATCGGGCGGGGCTTTCATGCCCGAGCGCGCATGTAGCCTTGCAGACCGATGGCAGCGGCGGCCCGACCCTCGCGGGGGATACCGGCAGGCTTGCAGCCGACATGCATCGCCTCGGCGTCGAGTACGTGGTGGTGCCGATCTTCCCGATCCCGCCTCGCCTCGGCGGCCCGCGCCAGGGTGAGGCTGGCCCCGAGTTCCTGGGCCGCGCCGGGCGCGCAATGACGGCCGATGACTGGCGCCGGATTGCGGTTGAGCTCAACGGCAAGGCGGCGGCTCTCGCGCGGGAGGGCCTCAAGCTGGCCTATCACAATCACAACGCCGAATTCGATAGGCAAGGCTCGAAGAGCGGATATGACCTGCTGCTGGAGAGCACCGACCCGGCTACGGTGTGGTTCGAGATGGACGTCGGCTGGGTGGCGGCCGCCGGCATCGATCCGCTTCCGCTGCTGCAGGCTCATCCTGGCCGCTTCCGCCTCATGCACGTCAAGGACTTGAAGGCGAGCACGGTGCCCAACACGGCCTTCCGGATGGATCCCGCGGACGTCGGCTCGGGGAGCCTCGACTGGAACGCCATCCTGCCGGCGGCCTACCGGGCAGGGGTCCGGGACTTCTACGTCGAGCAGGAGCCGCCCTTTGCCGGCCCGCGGATGGAGGCCGCACGGGCGGATTATGTCTACCTGGCGGACTTGCGCTAGGGCTCGGCAGCTGCGGAAAAGGCGCGGGCTCCGTTAAACGCTCCGGCCTCCCGGTGAATCCAAGGAGATGCATGATCTCGGCAGCACAAAGCGTCGAATGGGAAACAGGGCTCATACAGCGCGCCCGCAGCGGCGACATGCGGGCGTTCGAGCGCCTCTACCGCGATCATATCGGCAAGGTGTACGGCCTGTGCCTGCGGCTGGTCCGTGATCCGGCCGCCGCGGAGGATTGCGCCCAGGAGGCTTTCCTCAACGCCTGGCGGGCTCTCAGTCGATTCGAGACCCGCAGCAGCTTCAAGACCTGGCTGCATCGCATTGCGGTGAACGTCGTGTTGAATCGGCGCCGCAAGGCCTCGACGCATGCGGAATTGACTTCCCTCACCGGGGATGCCGACGAGGATGTCGCAGCCCCGCCAGGGGAGTGGACGTTGGATACGCCAGTCGAGGTGAGCGAGATCGAGGACGCGATCGGTACGCTGCCCGAGGGCGCTCGGGACGTGCTCGTGATCTGCGGCATATACGGCTACTCGCATGGCGAGGCGGCGCGGATGCTCGGCGTCGCCGAGGGCACATGCAAGGCCCAATTGCACCGGGCTCGCGCACTCCTGCGCGAGCGGTTGGAACCGGAGGCTCATCCATGAGCGACCCCAGCAACTCCAAGATCAGGCGGCTGAGTGAGCTGCCGAGAGACATTGCACCACCACGTGACGGCTGGACATCACTCGAGGCGAAGCTGCGCGAGAGCGCGATGCGGCAACCCTCGAGTGAGGCGGAGCGGCGCGATACGCTCGAGCCGGCGGGACGCCGGCGGCCTCCGCTGATGCGCATCGCCGGCTTCTCGGCTGCCGTCGCGGCAGTTTTCGCCGCGGTCGTGATCGGCATATCCATCGATCGATGGGTTCTTTCGCCCAACGTCCGTCCGGCGCCGCACGTCGTTGCGAGCGGCGGCAAGAACGTGCAAGCCGGGGGCGGGGGAGTTCCCGTCGCCTATGTCACTGATCCGCGGTATCTGCGCGAGCGTGAGGCGTTGCTGCGCTCGCTCAACGCGCGACTCGCGCACCTGTCGCCGGCCACGCGGCAGAAGGTGCTCACGAGCCTCGCCGCCATTCACCAGTCGATGCAGGAGATCCAACAGGCGCTGGGCCGGGAGCCCGGGAATGCGCTGCTGCAGGAGCTGCTGATCGATTCCTATCAGAACGAGATGCAAGTGCTGTCGACCGTTCAGCAGGCGGGCGATGGCGGAGAGTCCGGAACATGAGCACATCCATATCCCGTATGGCAGTCCTGGCCGCATCGCTGCTGTTGGCGGCGCACGCGGCGCACGCCAACTACCAGCAACAGGTCGCTGCCGATCCGAGCGGTCAGGTCGATGTCAGCAACATCTCCGGGGAGATCGTGGTCACCGGGTGGGACAAGCCCACGGTGTCGGTCGTTGCCGATCTGCCGAGCAGCACCCGGCGAGTGAAGGTCAGGAGCGATCACGGCCGCACGAGCGTGTGCGTCACGTACAACTCACGGGGCTGCAATTCGCCGGGGTTGTCCGATGACGACTCTTTCGGCGAAGACTCGTCCGTGCGCCTGGAAATCTACGTGCCGCGCGGCAGCGAGGTCGACGTATCGGGAGTCAGCGCGGACATCAAGTCGCGCGGCGTCGCGGGCACCCAGCAGCTGCGCACCGTGAGCGGCGACGTCGACGCCGAGCTCGGCTCAGGAGACGATGAGGTGCAATCCGTCAGCGGTGAGGTGCATCTGCGCGGCAGTGGCCACGAAGGCAGGTTGCGCGTGACGAGCGTGAGCGGCGATGTGACCGTCACGAATGTCGCCGGTGAGTTGGAAGCCCGGACGGTCAATGGGACGCTCCAGGCGGGGCTTTCGACGGCTCGCATGGCGCGGCTCAACACCACCTCGGGCGACATCGTCCTGAGCGCGCGGCTCGATCAGGGCGGCACGGTGGAGTCCGAGACGGTCAGCGGCAGCCAGCGGATCCGCGTCGACGGCGGCTATGCCTATGAGGCCAAGACCTTCAGCGGTGACATCACCGATTGCTTCGGACAGAAGGCCGAGCGGACCAGCGAATACGGGCCCGGGCGGCACCTCGACGGAACACAAGGGGCGGGCGGCGGCCACATCCGGCTGCAGAGCCTGAGCGGTGACATCTCGCTCTGCAACCATTGAGCGGGAGCGAGCGGCAGGTCGCGGGCGGCAAAATCCGATGGCGGGACTTGATCGGGGGCTCGGCCCGGCGCCCGTAGGGGGCGCCAGGCCCGGCGGTGGCATCGACAGGCGGCACGCGATGGCGGACAATGGCCGCCGCTGCAGGAGGCGATGTCCAACTCCAACTCTTACAAGGGGAGACCGCCGACATGATCACCCAAGGCCTCACCCGGGGCGCTCTCGCGCTGCTGCTGTCCGCCGCGGCGG